>Ga0123388_1034531_pt1 | contig 114846 bp, 111 predicted proteins | sample T0HHNO3metaT_FD_89916 | JGI IMG/M metagenome (GOLD analysis project Ga0123388, IMG submission 89916) | Methane-oxidizing artificial microbial communities from Washington, USA to study methane cycling - T0-HHNO3 metaT (Metagenome... | ecosystem: Engineered > Modeled > Simulated communities...
GGAAGATGTTCAGTTGAACAATAAAAATGTCAGTCGCATGGCTTACACGCGTCATCTCATGACAAAAATTGTGGAAACTTCACCCTGTGGTACATATATCAGCGTGGGCGTTTTTGCCTCTGACAATGTCGCATTGCTCATCACGCCTTTAGAAGTGTGTGCAAACTATGATGTGATCAACGATACGATAGCGCATATCGAATGGCGTATGGCCTGGAAAGGCGATAGCCGGTTGACTGTTGGCGTGCGTGCTGCTGCGCATTTGTTTGACTCACTTAACGTGCCAGCAAAGTTATTACTTTTTACCGATGGTGACGAAGCGCCAAAGTTAAACGTCACCATTCGGCAAAATTTAGATGGCGTGCAGATTGGTAAACATACCGTATTTGTTGGTGTTGGTGGTGATAAACATGTGGCTGTGCCGCGCTTTAATTCAGCGAATAAATGGATAGGGTTCTGGCCTTCTGGGGAAAATAATACCGCTGGCGGCGGTGTTAACTACACTGATACGAGTTTAGATGATCCGGATCCTGTAGTCGCTTCTGCGGAATATGATCAATATTTATCCAAGCTTGAGGCTGAGCATCTTGAAGAGTTGGCTACAGAAATCAAGGCGCAATACGTGGAGGGAAAAAATACGCCAGAATTTTATCAATTCGTACAACAACAAAAACCTGCGGCGAGTTTTGTAACTGCCTATTCAATTCGTTGGATATATTTGTTACTGGTGGCATTATTGATTGTCGCTACTTTCATTCCGAATGCATTAGCACGTCGACAGACTTAAATTAAGCCGATATTCTGCGCGTTAATAGTCTGTTCATACGCCAGCGTATGTCCTAGGTGCTCAATTAAGTGCATTTGTTGCACTTAATTGAGCTTAAGGCACACTGACATTGATAACCAGCTTTTTAACGGTTATAGTATCCTTAATAAAAAATCACTAAACGTTTCAATTATAAGGATAAATTAATGGCTGAGCTTCGTCCTGTGCTCATGATTATCGATGATGATCCCCTCATTACCGATACTCTGCACTTTGTATTAAGCAAACACTTTGAAGTATGCGTGGCAGATTCGCGCGCGCAAGCTAAAAGTTTGCTTAGGCAACTCGATGAGCCGCCTGCTTTGGCCTTGGTCGATTTAGGCTTGCCACCATCACAACACAAACCAGATGAAGGTTTTAAGATGATTGGTGAGTTGCTAGCGCATTCACCCAGCATGAAAATCCATGTGCTTTCTGGCCAAAGTGATGATGTGAACGTGAAACACGCGCTAGCTTTAGGCGCGCTGGATTTTATTCCTAAGCCATGTGACGTAGATAAACTAAAAGAGCTACTTTTAAACTCATTAAAAGTGCAAAGCGTTGAGTTGACTGAGCAAGCGCAAACCAAACAAGCAGAAGACAAAAATGGTGGCATGATAGGTGAAAGCTTACCTATGCAAACATTAATCACGCAGATTCGCCAGTTTGCCGATTCGCCTTTCCCGGTATTGATTGAAGGTGAATCAGGCTCTGGTAAAGAGCGCGTCGCAAGCAACTTTCATCGCTTTAGTAAACGTGTAAAACAACCATATTTATCCATTAATTGCGCCGCTATTTCGCCCATGTTGGCAGAATCTATTTTATTTGGGCATGCCAAAGGCGCGTTTACGGGTGCAGCAAATGCCAATGCTGGCTACTTTGAAGATGTGAATGAAGGCACGCTTTTCCTAGATGAAATTGGCGAATTGCCGCTGGAAATGCAGGCAAAACTGCTGCGTGTGCTAGAGAATGGCGAATATACGCGCGTGGGTGAAACACAGGTGCGCAAAAGTAAAGCGCGCGTGGTGGCGGCTACTAACCGAGACCTCCGCGCAGAAGTACGTGCGGGTAATTTCAGGTCTGATTTATATCATCGCTTAAGTGTGTTTGCGGTTAAAGTCCCGCCGTTGCGCGATCTGGCTGAGGATAGCTTGATTCTATTGCAACATTTTAATGATTTTTATGCGCGCGAAACAGGACAGCAATCGTTTAAGTTAGATGCAAAAGCGCAAGTGCGCTGGCAAAGCTATCACTTTCCTGGCAATGTGCGTGAATTACGCAATATCATTATTCGCCTGATTGCAAAATATGCGGGATTAACGGTTAATGAGGTACAACTTTCTGCTGAGTTGGATTTGTCTCGTCAAAACGAGATTGATGGCGTGCCAACCATTAGCAATAATGGCGATTTATCGGGCTATGCACTGCAACATTTGCAAAATGAAGCCAACGTTAATTTAGATCAGGTTTTAAAATCCTGGGAAAAAGCCTACGTGGAAGCTGCAATGAAAATCACACACGGTAATTTAAGCCAGGCCGCTAAAATGTTGGGCATTAATCGGACGACGTTGTATAGCCGCATTCAGTTGCAAGAAGAAAAATGAGATTAAAATGCTTATTTTGAGCGAATTGCGTTGTTGGACTGTGCTCGAAAGCTCGCTGTACGTACTTGTACTATCTCGCTTTCTGCGCGCAATCCGCCTAGCACTTCATCTCAAACTAAGCATTTTGTCAATTTTCTAAAGAAGCCATGTATTACGCCCATTTTGGTTTAAAAGAACCGCCATTTAAAATCACCCCCAATACCGAAGTTTTCTACACTGGCGGTAAGCGTGGTGCGGTTCTAGATGCTTTGATTTATGCGATTATCAATGGTGAAGGCATTGTTAAAGTTGTGGGCGAAGTCGGTAGCGGCAAAACCATGTTGTGTCGCATGCTGCAAACCATGCTGCCTGAGAAAATTGAGAGCATTTATCTGGCTAATCCCAGTGTGGCGCCAGAAGATATTTTGCACGCCATTGCATTTGAGCTGCAATTAAAATTACCCAAAAATGCAGACCGTTTAAAAGTGATGCAGGTTCTGCAAAGCCATTTGCTGGCACGTCATACAGCCGGAAAACAAGTGGTGATTTTTGTGGAAGAAGCGCAAGGTATGCCGTTGGCGACTTTGGAAGAAATTAGACTGCTTTCAAATTTAGAAACCAAGCATGACAAACTGCTGCAAATCGTGTTGTTTGGCCAGCCGGAACTAGATGAAAACTTGAATCAAACGCAGATTCGCCAATTGCGCGAGCGCATTACGCATAGCTTTAATTTGGCACCACTAGAGCCTAAAGAAATCGGCGAGTACCTCATATTCAGACTGCGTGCCGCAGGTTATTTTGGCCCGCATTTATTCACAAAATCGGCAGTTAATGCCATTGCAGCATCTGCGCAAGGCTTGGTCAGGCGCGTCAATATTCTGGCAGACAAAGCTTTGCTGGCTACGTTTGCGGATAATCTGTATCAAGTTACGCCAAAACAAGTGCGTGCGGCCATTAAGGATAGTGAGTTTGGCTTGGAGCAGTCCAAGTTAACGGCAAAAAAATCCCAAATATGGATGTGGGCGGCGTTATTGCTAGTCGGGCTAGCTCTGGGCTATTTAGTCAGTCATCTATTGCAGCAATCATCAGCCGCGTCGCAATCTGCAAACATTGTTAACTCACCAGCTTCAACCCAAGATCCGGCTACTAGTTCTGTAACAAATAGCTCTGTAACAAAACCACAAGTGTCAGCAACTGCTGTGATAGCACCTGCAAACGCAGCAGTTTTAGATTCAACAGTGAGTGCACAAAATGACATTCTAAACCGCCGATTAAATATCACATCAAACTGGCTGGTTAATCAGCCCGCCACTACGGTGAGCATTCAGTTGATGGGCGCCAATAGTGAAACGCAATTAACCGCGGATTTAATCAATTTAAGCCAGAAAATTGAGCTGGATAATATTTATGTGTATCGCACCAAGGTAAATAATCAGCCATTCTTAAGCGTGTTATACGGTAGTTTTGCTAACCGTTTTGAGGCTTCGCAAGCACTGAAAAAACTGCCAGAGGAAATACAAAAAAATCGCCCTCAATTACGTACAATTGCAGGCATACAGAAAGAAATACAACAAACGCCATAGTTTGGCGACTTTAATAATTAAAATTTACAAAAAATTCAATGACTTAGTATTGCAATTTAACGCAACTTATGCGATAACACATAGCGTACGCAATTATTAGGGAGCAAGCACGTCGTGCTTAATCAAAACAGTAAATTTAAACGAGTGAAATCAGGCTTGTTGTTTGCCATTTGTTTCGTTGTGGTTGGCTGCGCGCATGAATCAAAAGTACCACTATCCAAAGGTCATATTGATGGCGGATTAACGCCACAAAATACCAATCAAAATGCGCCTGACAATGTAGTGAATACTGCACCAATACCAAAACTTGTTCGCAATAGCCCGCAATTACCAATACCAAAACAAACGACCAAAGTACAAACCTACAGCGTTGTGGTGAATGAAGTGCCAGTGAAGGAAATCCTGTTCGCGCTGGCGCGTGAAAGCAAGCTGAATATTGATATCCATCCATCCATCCAAGGCCGTGTAACCCTAAATGCGGTGGATCAAACCTTACCAGCCATTTTAGAGCGCTTAGCGAAACAAGTCGATTTGACTTACAAAATGGATGGCAATGTGCTCTACATCTCTCCTGATCAGCCTGTTTTACGAATTTATAAAGTGGATTACGTCAATATGAATCGTGATACCAAAGGCTTTATTGGCGCGGCGGCTGAAATTTCCAGCACAGGCCAGAGTGCTAGCACTGGCGCAAATGGCAGTAATACAACAACCAGTACTTCTGGCAACGGTGCAAAAAACAGTTCAAGCACTTCTGTCGATAGCACCTCTAAAAACCATTTATGGGAGTCGTTAATACAAAACCTGAAGGAACTGCTGGCAGAAACGGACAAAGAGGTGATTGTGTCGCGTTTTGGCAGTGTGCCAGAACCCAGCGCGGCAACAACGCCTGCGGCAACATCTTTGGCAGAAGCAGCCAGGGCGACAACAGAAGAACGCAATCAGCAGCGTTCAGAATATAAAACTTTGTTTGCTGCAAACGTAATTGCTAACCCGGAAACGGGTGTGATTAGTGTTAGAGCCACCAATAAACAGCATGAAAAAGTGCAGGAGTTTATTGATAAAGTGATTGGTAGCGCTAAAAAACAGGTCTTAATTGAGGCCACCATTGTTGAAGTACGTTTAAATGATAGTTACCAAGCTGGAATTGACTGGAGTCGTTTTGGTAATCGTGGAACTAGTAGTGACGGATTTACCTTTAACCAGGCGTTAGGGCCAAGTATAGGGCCTGGTTCAACTGCTGGTGCTGGAATTGCGGTTGGGTATATTAACCAAATGAGTTCTCTTGGTAATTTGGCGGCATCTGTAACACTATTGAAGCAGTTTGGGGATACTAAGGTTTTATCAAGTCCTAAATTAATGGTATTAAACAACCAGACAGCAGTACTCAAGGTGGTGGATAACATCGTCTACTTTACAATACAGGCACAGATTTCACAGTCTGCCAGTGGAGTGTCAGGCACAAACCTACAATCATTCACTACAACGCCTAATACCGTGCCTGTTGGTGTGGTGATGAGCGTCACACCACAAATCAGCGACTCTAGTATGGTCAATATAAATGTAAGACCGACCATATCAAGGACTATTGGCCCTGGAAAGCAAGACCCAAACCCACAGTTGGTATATCAGACTGGTGTTAAACAAGGTGAACAGATAGTTAGTTTAATTCCAGAGATACAAGTGCGTGAAATGGAGTCTATGTTACAAATAAGTAGCGGAAATACTGCGGTACTTGGGGGGTTGATGCAAGATGAGATACAACGTAATACGGACGGGGTGCCTGGTCTGATGGATGTACCTGGCGTAGGCAATATTTTTAAAGGTCGCGACGATCTAAATCGTAAAACAGAATTGGTGATTTTTTTGCGGCCGACCGTTATCTCTAACGCCAGTTTGGAAAGCGATGAGTTGCAAAGCTATAAACAATATCTGCCGGCACAGCAATTGCAAAATGTGCTGGAAGAAGCGAATTGATTTGTGGATGTTTGCAGGTAGATTAATCAATGAGTTTACTGATTAAAGCGCTCGATAAAGCACAAGAGGCTAAAGCGAAAGAGACACAAGTCCAAGCGACTAAAATCGAGCAGGCACAGGCAGATAAATCGCTGGAAACCAGCCCCGGTTCCACAGTAAAACGCAAACCTCTTGCCTTAGAAAGTGATGTTCAAAATTCTGCAGCGGAAAAATTGGCCGTAGTAAATGCGTTAGAAATGGAGCTGTCGCCCATATCTAATAAAGTTAAGCGTTTTGAGGCAGAGAGTCCTGCTGGTACTTCAGCGGCGAATGCCGAGCTGCAAGGCGTAGCGACAGCTAGTCGAACCTCTACAACCAGCAAGGCTAATGCAAAAAGTGCTGCCAATGTATTTTCAGCCAAACGTATTGAATCGAATAACCGGAATACGATATTGGCGTTAATTGCGGCTGGTGGCTTGTGTGTTTTACTGGCGATCGCTGCCTATTTTTATCTGTTTATGGATCGTGCACCAGATTTTGCGATTGCAAAACATCCGGTAGTGTCGCCAGAACCATTCACAGACAATGCAACAACCCAGCCTATAGAGTCTACTAAGGTATTGCCTGATAAGCCTGCCGTAGAAGTTGAGAAGCTGGCTGCACCGATAGTGCCTGAAACAAATGAAAATACGGCACGGGCTGAAAAATCTGTTAAAAATGCCGCAAAATCAGCAGTATTTAAGGATGAAAGTTTAGCTGAAAATGAATCGGTGCTAAATGAAATGCTGGTTGAAAAAACACCCAGCAATCCATTAAGTCAGTCTAAACGAAATATTTCGAAGACGGTTGAAGTGGAAGAAATCGCTTCTAAAAGTGCGTCCATTCAAATATCTAAAACCAGGCCGCAAGCTGGCGTGAACCCTGTTTTGATGGATGCTTTTAATGCATATAACGCAGGTGATGATGCAGTTGCCAGCAAGCTTTATAGGCAAGTTTTGCAGCGCGATCTGCATAATGTCGATGCCTTGCTTGGTTTAGGTGCGATTGCACAAAGGCAAGGTCGCGTAGCTGACGCCAATGGTTGGTATGCGAAAGTATTGGAAGTTGAGCCTAGAAACGCTTTGGCAGCGGCTTTTATCCTGAATAGCCAACCACAGAACGATGTGGCCGGTAATGAAAGCCGCATTAAAAGTATGCTGGCAAAGCAACCGGATGATGCGAATTTGCACGCTGCGTTGGGGCATTTTTATGCCGATTTAAATCAATGGCCTGCTGCGCAGCAAGCTTATTTTGATGCTTATGGATTAAATGCCAATGCCGATAATGCGTTTAATTTAGCGGTGAGTTTGGATCAAATGGGTAAGCCGAAATTAGCATTGCCTTATTATCAGCGAGCATTGCAGCTTGCACAGTCAGGCAGCTCAAATATTGACAAAAATGCATTAGAAGCGCGCATTGCAGCGATTCAATAAATGAATATCAACAATAAAAACATGACAACAATGATGATGAACACATTACATAACAACGGATTTCAGCGATGACAGAGCCACGTCGCAAATTACGCTTGGGCGAACTGATGATGCAGCAAGGCCTGATTAGTCAGGATCAGCTGCGTATCGCTTTGATTGAGCAAGAGCAGAATAATATTCCGCTAGGCCGCCAATTAGTGCGCTTGGGTTTTGTGTCTGAAAGCATGGTGCGAGATTTAGTCGCACACACGATTGGGCAGGAAAGTATCGATTTAAGCACTGTAGTCGCCGATAACGATGCGTTAAGAATGGTGCCAGAGGATTTTTCAAGGCGTTATCACTTATTGCCAGTTGCCTATGAGGATGTGACCAAAACCATGATTGTGGCGATGGCGGATATGTTCAATGTGGTGGCTTTAGACCAGTTGCGCGCGATGCTGGGCGGGCAGATTCAACTGAAACCTGTAATGGCTGCAGAGGCGCAATTAGAAGAACACATTGACCAGTTTTATGGCTATGAGCTTTCTGTAGATGGTATCTTGCGCGAGATTGAGACGGGCGAAATTGACTATCAAAGCCTAACTGCGGATGGTGATGAGTATACGCAACCAGTGGTGCGCTTGGTTGGTGCACTATTAATGGATGCGGTCAAACGCACAGCGTCGGATATTCACTTTGAGCCAGAGTTCGCTTTCTTACGCATCAGGTACCGTATTGATGGCGTGCTGCAGCAGGTACGTAGTATTCACAAAAGCTATTGGCCTGGTATCGCGGTGCGTTTGAAGGTTATTTCAGGTATGGATATTGCCGAAACACGTTCGCCACAAGATGGTCGTTTGAACATGAACTTGTGTGGTCGGCCAATTGATTTTAGGGTGTCAACTCATCCGACCATTCATGGTGAAAATATCGTTTTACGCGTGCTGGATCGCGAAAAATCGATTATTCCGCTGGAGCGCATGGGTTTGCGTACTAGCACCTTGGCGCAATTAAAATTAATGATGACGCGACCTGAAGGCATCGTTGTGGTCACTGGGCCAACTGGTAGCGGTAAAACGACAACGCTGTATTCATTACTATCCCATTTGAATGATGAGACGGTGAATATCATGACGTTGGAAGATCCGGTGGAATATCCGGTCACCATGATGCGGCAGACTTCAGTAGCGGAAGTCAATAAAGTCGACTTTGCCAACGGTATTCGTTCCATTATGCGCCAAGATCCTGACATTATTCTGGTAGGTGAAATTCGCGATCAAGACACTGCCACCATGGCTTTTCGCGCAGCGATGACAGGCCATCAGGTATTCAGTACGCTACATACCAATTCTGCACTGGGCGCTTTCCCACGCTTGACCGATATTGGTATTTCGCCCGACATTATGGCGGGCAATATTATTGGTGTAGTGGCGCAAAGGCTGGTGCGTGTACTTTGCCCACAGTGCAAAGAGCCCGTTAAACCGACCGATGAGCAGCGTAAAATACTGGGCGTAAAACGTAACGAAGCAATTCAGATTTATAGGCATAAAGGGTGCAAGCGCTGTAACCAAACGGGCTATCGCGGCAGGATGGCCATTTTGGAGTTATTGCGCATTGATGCTGATATGGATTCGTTAATTGCGCGTCGCGCGCATTTGGATGAATTGCGCAAAATGGCTTTAGAAAAAGGCTTTACCACCTTGGCAGATGACGGTGTACGGCGTATTTTGGAAGGCTACACCAGCATCGATGAAGTGATGCGCGTGATTGATCTAACTGCGCGGCTTGGTCTGTAGTGTCGCATCGTGGCAACGTTTAATTACAAAGCAATTGATCAAACTGGTCGGCATGCGCAAGGCCAAATCGACGCACTAAACGAAGTCGATCTAGAGCTGCGACTGGAGCGCATGGGGTTAGATTTAATCACGTTTAGAACCTGTGCCAAATCAAACAATGCTTTTGCAAAAAACAGAGTCAGCAATCGTGATTTAGTCATGTTTTGCTTTCAACTGGAACAGTTAACCAGTGCTGGTGTGCCAATATTAGAAGGCTTGAACGATTTACGTGAAAGTACGCAAAACCCTTATTTTCAGAAAGTACTGGGCGCCATTGCAGGTGAGGTAGAGGGCGGGAAAATGCTTTCACAAGCCTTGGCTGAGCACCCTGAAGTATTTAATGAAGTGTTTGTGAACTTAGTTGCTGCTGGCGAACAAACCGGGCAATTGCCTACGGTTTTTGATAATTTATCCAATACGCTCAAATGGCAGGATGAGTTGTTAAGCCAAACCAAGCGGCTGTTGGCTTATCCCTTATTTGTGCTAGTGGTTGTGCTGGCAGCAGTGACGTTTTTAATGGTGTATTTAGTGCCGGAAATGGTGAAGTTTTTACATAGCCTAGGCCAGGAGCTGCCATTGAATACGCGAATTTTAATTTTTATTTCGAACGCATTTGTGCAGTATTGGTGGCTGATTTTAACCGTGCCGCTGGTGCTGGCTGTGGGAGCGGTTTCTTACGTTAAACAAAGTGCAGAGGCACGTTATCGTTTTGATTACCTTAAACTTAAGCTGCCAGTTACTGGTGAAATCTTACACAAAATCATTATGGCGCGTTTTGCACGTTACTTTGCGTTGATGTATCAAACGGGAATCCCTATTTTGCAGGCAATTAAAACCTGCGAAAAGATTGTCGGAAACCGCGTGATTGCCGATGCATTAAGCCGCGCGCATGCACAAATCAATGCGGGTGATAGCATGTCTGAAAGCTTTCACAACGCAGGTTTATTTCCGCCTTTAGTGGTGCGTATGATTAAAGTGGGCGAAAGTACGGGTGCGTTGGATAAGTCGTTGCTGAATATCAGTTATTTTTACGATAGAGATGTGAACGAGTTAATGCAAAAAATGCTTAAATTATTGGAGCCAGCTTTAACGGTGATTTTAGGTCTGATTCTGGCGTTTATTATGGTTTCAGTGTTAGGCCCTGTTTATGATTCTTTCAGTAAGATGAAGCTGTAAAACTTAGCTAAACATATTAACCTACAAATTATGCTGAATAGTGCTAAAAAATTAATCTTATGTGCCAATAATCGCAGCTTAACTGCTGGGGTTTGGCATGGCACCAAACTGCAAAGTTACGCTGTTTTTAATAATATAGATCAAGATTACACCGCCTTTAGCGAGTATTTGGCACAGCAACCGAATACTAATATTTATTTAATCGTCGATGCGGTTGAGGAAGATTACCGTCTAGAAAGTTTGCCGCATACCACAGGGCGTGCACGCACTGAAATCATTGAGCGCAAACTGAACCAATTTAATCGCAGCAGCGTGTTTCGTGCGGCGCATTTTATTAATCGCAGTACCGAGAAACGCAAAGATGACAACTTTTTATTTGTCGCATTAAGTAACGCCGACTCATTACAGGGTTGGCTGGATGTCATTCAAGCAAATCAGTCACCCTTAGTTGGCGTTTATTTGCTGCCGATGATTAGCCAAGTCGTGGTGCGTCAAATGAAACTAATGGCACCGCATATTTTGCTGTGTGAGCAATTGCCATCAGGTTTTCGCCAAACCTATCTACACAATGGACGCCTGCGTATGAGCCGTCTGGTGCCAATGACGGATGTTAAACCAAACCAGTTAGCGTATTTTTATTTGGTAGAAACTGAAAAGACGCGGCTTTATTTAATGAGCCAGCGTTTAATCAGCAGCGAAACTGCACTGCAAATGGTGCTGCCGGCGCTGGATAATTCGCATCATGAAATTGCAAAAAGTATCAGCCACGATCAGGGTTTAGAGTGTAAAACGGTGGATATTTTGGCTTATGCCAAAAATATACGCATTGATACTTCGCTGGTTAAAACTAACCCAGAACTGTTGCATATGCAGCTATTGGCCAATGGTCATGTACCAGATAATTTGGCACCAGCCGCTTACAGCAAAATTCATAACTTAAATAATACTCGCCGTATTCTGCAAATCGCGACGGCGATTATTGTGATTGTTGGCGTGTTGGTAGCTGGGTTTTATCTGTGGCAAGGCAAAAAACAAAAAAATCAATTGCAAGACATTGCCGCACAAACAGCACAACAACAGCATTTATATAACGAAGTGGCACAGAACTTCCCAGCCACGCCAATACCCAGCACTGAATTGAAAGTGGCGGCAGAGCTGGTGCAAGTCATTAAAAAAAATAGCCAAACGCCCGCGCAATTGATGCAAATTTTAAGTGGTGCCTGTGAGGCCTTGCCAGAAATTACACTAAACAGAATACGCTGGGTGCGTAGTGCCACTGATGATGTAAAAGATGAGGCCAGCAGTGATAGTGCGGTTGCAAATCCATCTGGACAGGTAATCAATACCAATAATGATCCAACCAATTTATTGCAAATTGGCTTTGTGAATGCCGACATTAAAGGCTTTACAGGTGATTATCGTGCTGCGCTGAATACCGTGAGCCAATTTGTGAGTAAGCTACGTGAGAATCCCGCCGTTGATTATGTGGTGATATTGCAAGAGCCGGTTAATGTTAGCTCGCTTGCTAATTTGCAAGGCAGCACAACCGATGAAAATACCACGGAACGTCCACCTGCGGCATTTAAGTTAAAAATTGTGTTAAAAAATAATGTCATAACGCCTGATGTAAGTTTGCCTACTATTAATGCTCCGATTAATGGAGGCTTGTCATGAGCATATCCAGACAGGATTGGCGCAAATTGCGTAACCCGATATTAGGTTTGGGCGCAGCTTTGATATTAATCGGCTTGTTAATCAGCTTTGCCGACCAGTATCGACAAAAAAATGCACTTGCTTTGCAATCACAGCAAAATCTGCTGAATCAAGCGCGGCAAAAATATCAATCCTCTGGTTTGGAAAAAGAAACCATTACGCAGTATTTACCCATTTACAATGATTTGTTAGCAAGCGGGTTTATTGGCGAAGAGCGGCGTATTGAATGGATAGAAAATCTGCGTCAAATTCATGCGCAACACAAACTGTTCAGCATTGATTACAGCATTGGTTTACAAGAAAATTATAAGCCAAACTTTTTGTTAAATTTGGGTAATTTTAAACTGAATCGATCCGTCATGAAGCTGAGTTTGGATATGCTACATGAAGGTGATTTGCTGGCGTTATTAGATGGCTTGCAAGAACAGACTACGCCATTTATTGTGCGTGATTGCGAAATTACACGCCCAATTGGCGCCGTGATGAATACCAAAACTATCAGCGCCAATTTAAAAGCGGTTTGTGAGATTGATTGGTTGACCCTGCGTGATCCGCAACTAACGGGGGCATTATGATGAGAGTCATTACATTTTTAATGCTGGTTTTTTTAGTAATGCCTTTTGCACAAATAAGTCGTGCAGCAGAACCCATTGGCCGCCTGTTTAGCACGCCAGCAGAACGCAGCGCACTAAATTATTTGCGCCAGACCAAAAAACTAAATATTGCTATCCAGCCAGAAACATCGGTACAGCAAGCAGAACCCGAAGCGCGCGCATTACCTAGTGCAATTAATATGCAAGGCTATGTAAAGCGCAGCGATGGTAAACAAGGCACGATATGGATTAACGACCAGGCCATGCAAGAAAATTCGGCTAATCAAGACGTACAGGTGGGTAAATTGCCAGCAAACGGCAACCGCATCCCCATCAAGCTACCCGCCAACGGCAAACGCTTAACCCTAAAAGCAGGCCAAGTTTATGACCCGGAAAATAACCGTGTAAGTGAAGCCAGAAGCCATGGTGCACAGGGTGATAGTGGAACAATAGATGGCACAATTGGCGATGCTGAATATTAATGTATGCGCATTGCTACTTTAAAAGTGAAACAAACCGGTGCCACATTAATTTTAATGGCGTTTATTATCGCCTTGGCTGCGACTGTTTATTTGTTAAAAGCTTATGACCCAGATAGATTAAGAATAGAGCAAGATAAAAAAACATATCTTGCTTTGAATGAGGCTAAGCAGGCGTTGATTGCTTGGGCGGTAAGTAACACAGCTAACCCCGGCCAAATGCCATTCCCAGATAGAAATGGCGATGGAAATTATGATGGTAGAAGCGATTGTCCCTCACCTGTTTCGCCATTTTCATATAGTTTATTAATTGGGCAATTGCCAATTTATGGACAAACCAATCCTTGCGTTAGCCCGCAAACAGGGCTTGGGATAGATGTTAAGGATGGTAGTGGCAATGCTTTAATGTATGCTGTTTCTCGCAATTTGGTACACAAATATGATGCACCAACATCAAATCCAATTATCAATCCTTCAATAATTACATCTCCAAATTATCCTTGGATGAAAGTGTTAGATGCTAATGGCGTATTAGTCTCCAATCGTGTTGCCGCAGTCATTATTGCGCCTAGTGCAGCAATTGGAGTTCAAAATAGAACAGGGGCTGCGAGTGTTGATAATTATCTAGATACTTTTAAAATAGACTCAGTAACTTATAGTAATAGTAATTATGTTGCTGCGGATGAAGATTTTGTTCTCAACAGAAAAGGCGAGGATGTAAACGATAGATTGGTGTATATCACTATTGATGAATTGATGTATGCATTAGAGAAAAGAGTTTTAGAAGAAGCCAAAAATAAGCTAACTGCTTTTTATAAGGTAAATAATTACTATCCATTTGCAGCAGGATTAGGCTTAACAGCCAATCAAAATCAATGTGTGCAAGGCAATTACAGAGGCCTGCTCCCTGTAGTTGCTCCTGCTGACCATATTTGCAGTTGCACTGAAGATAAAACTTGTCGATGTAACTTTAGTATCGTCAGTGAAATATCATTTACTAGAAACAGTGGTGCATTTGTAGCAGACGGTTTACCTGTAAACAGTCCTACGGGGGCATGCTCTGTTAATCCTGCTGATACTAAAACATGTACTTGTAGTGGAGTGGGTGCGTGTAAAAACGCTGCTGGTGTTAACGAGTTCGAATGTAATGCTTGTGGGATATGTAGGGCAGTGGTGGTGGAGGGGAAAAATAAATTTTCTACCACAGGTACTTTTACGAATCCGACCGGGTCTTGTACTAATGAAAGTGGCATAATCACTTGCCCCAATGATGCAGATGGTGGTTTTACATTGGGAGCATGCAATAGTGATGAAATGATAGGCGGACTCTTACCCGTTTGGTTTCTGGCGAATCAATGGGAAAAGTATATTGTTTATGCCGTATCAATTGACTGTGCCTCTTCATCAACATGTGAGACAAGTACTTCGCCACCAAAAATTAGTGTAGGACTTAATTCTAATATTAATGCAATTGTGGCAGGCTCTTTAGCTAATCCAAACAATTCTTGTAGTATATCTGGCTACTTAAGTAGCTCTGAAAGTGTAAATTTACAGATAAGTAATGGCACGCAAGATTCTATATACCAAATAACACAGCCTAAAACCTTATTAAATACAGATCAGTTAGTGACAATTCCATGAGTTTTAGAAAAAATATACAAAGTGGATTTACTCTAGTGGAAATGGCAATCGTATTGGTCATTTTTGGTTTAATTTTATCTGCATTATTGTTGCCATTGCGTGCGCAGCGTGAACAAGCAGCACAAGCGCAGACAATTAATACACTAGATAATGCTAAACAAGCTCTATTGGGTTTTGCACAAGCAAATGGCAGATTGCCATGCCCTGCGACAAATAATGGTACAGCTACGTTCCCTGATGATACGGGCAACTCGAATCCAAATGGTAGCGGCATTTGTATACACCAATCAGGGTTTTTACCTGGAGTGACATTAGGAATTTCGCCAACTGACCCGCAAGGATTTGCTATAGATGCGTGGGGCAATCGCATTAGATATGCCGTCACCAATGCAAATACAAGTGCTTTTACGACAAACAATGGTATGAGTGATTTAGGAATTACAGCATTAACGCCAAATCTGCGGGTTTGTGCATCTGCAAATAACTGTACTGCAACTGTGAATCTTATCAGCACCGCAGTAGCAGTAATTTACTCAATTGGGGCAACTGGACAGCAGGCAGTTGGCGGTGCTGATGAAACAGAAAATCTTAATGCCATTGCAAATATCGATAATATATTTGTGGCTCATGACATTACTGCTGCCCCAAACGAGTTTGACCATATAGTCACTTGGATTTCGCCATACGTACTTTATAACGCAATGATACAAGCGGGACAGTTGCATTAATCATGAACGACAACCAACTTCTACGTTACAGCCGCCATATTTTATTGCCTCAAATTGGTTATGAGGGGCAAGAAAAGATAGTGAATAGCCATGCATTGATTGTGGGCGCAGGTGGTTTAGGTGCGCCTGTTGCGTTGTATTTGGCTGCTAGTGGCGTAGGCAAGCTGACGCTTTGCGATTTTGACGTGGTGGACTTAACCAATTTGCAGCGGCAGATTATTCACACGACGCAAAGTGTTGGCGTAAATAAAGCCGTTTCGGCGCAGCATGCAATCGATGCGATTAACCCTGATATTGTGGTACAAACCATTCAACAAAAATCGACAGAAGTTGAATTTGCGCAATTGGCAGAAAATGTAGATGTGGTGATTGATTGCAGTGATAATTTTGCCACGCGTTATGCGCTTAATCGGGTGTGTTTAAAGCTTAAAAAGCCATTGGTTTCAGGTGCCGCGATTGGATTTGAGGGGCAAATAACGGTATTTGATTTTAGAAATGCATCTAGCCCTTGTTATCACTGTCTGTATCCGGATGTTGGCAGTGATGCCGAAATGCGTTGTGCTGATAATGGCGTGTTTGCGCCGCTGGTGGGCATGATAGGCACAGCTCAGGCGGCTGAAGCCTTAAAGTTAATCATGCATTTGGGTGAAAGCTTACAGGGCCGTTTGCTGTTATTAGATACGTTGAGTATGCAGTGGCGCACCATTAAGTTATCGCGTGACCATGCCTGTGCGGTTTGCAGTTAACGCTAAATCTAGACTAAACCTAAATCTTTGTTTCTGGCAGATCGTCACACATTATTGCCGCAATCCGTCGCGCACTGGCGGGCGCCATGGTGAGACCGTAACGAAAGTGTCCGGTATTTAAAAACAGGTTTTTAATACTTGGGTGTGCAGCAATAGTCGGCAGGTTATCTGGTGTGCCTGGCCGCAAACCGCTCCAGTGTTTGAGTATGGGGGCATGCTTTAAGCTGGGTAAGATGTTTTCAGCTTTTGTTTGCATCTCTTTTTTTACAGCCTCAGTCGTGTTTTTATCAAAACCGACGTCTTCTAGTGTGCTGCCGGCAAGCAGTAAGCCATCTTTTCTTGGTACAAGGTAAAAGCCATTCGCGTAAACAATGTGCGCTAGTTTTTCGCCTGTTTGTTGGTACAGTAAAATCTGGCCGCGCATGGGTTTAACGTTGAGGTCTTGCCCTGTGTTTTTTAATAGCTCAAAGCTCCATGCGCCAGATGTGACGACAAATTGATCTGCTATCAATGTTTCATCTGCAGTGGTTTGCCAAGTATTTAAATGGCCATTTTCTAGTTCAGCAGGATTAAGTGGCTTTAATTCTGTGCGCTCTAATAATGTAACGCCACTTTGCAACAAAGCTTGGCGTAATGCTTTCAGTAACTGCGGTGGGCGAGCCTGCGCCACATTGGGTAAGAATAAACCAAATGCATTTTTTTGGTAAGGAATGGCATTTTTTTCACACCAGGCAATCGCTTGATTTTCATCGAATGGATGCTGAATCTGCATACCACATACCAAATGTTCAGGGTCAATTCCTGTTTTTGTGAGTAAGTACTCACAAAGTTTTTGATAGATTGCCGCGCCTTCAATTGCTAGTTGATTGACTGCGTCTTTATACATCCAAGGCAACAGCGGAAATAGAATGCCGGCACCCGCCCATGATGATTCGCCCGATGTCTGGCTGGCGACTACATTGCGTTCGACTAATGTTACTTTACAGCCGCGCTCAATTAGTTCTAACGCCGTCAGGCAGCCTACAATGCCGCCGCCTACAACAATTACTTTTTTGTTAATCAATTTTTATGCCTAATATTGAATGAGTTAGCGACCGGTTAATAAGAATTTTTCGGCACTACTTAAGTCTGCAGGCCTGCCCAATAATACCAATATATCGCCTACATCAATCACAATGTCGGGGCGCGGTAGAATGTCTTCCAGCATATTGGGTCGGCGTATGTGTTGCAACTCTACATTAAAGCTGACGAAATCAATTTGATCTAGATGCATATTTGTCATAAAAGCTTCTTTGGTCACTTCAACGGAATGCAATCTAATTTGATGTGCTTCGGTGGCTTCAGTGGAAAGGTCGGATATGCCATGAAAATAGCCTTGAAACATTTTGTAGCGCTCTTCGCGGAATAAACGAATACGCTTAACCACGCGATTTAATGGAATGCCCAATAATACCAATGCATGTGAAGCCAACATTAAACTGCCCTCCAGCACCTCAGGCACGACTTCGGTGGCGCCGGCATCTCTAAACGCATCAATGTCTGCATCATCATAGGTGCGTACAATAACGGGTAAGTTTGGGTAATTTTCTTTTACGATGTGCAACACCTTCAATGATGCACGCATATCAGAATAACTAACGATAAGGGCTTTAGCTCGCTCACTACCAGCGGCCTCCAGCACAAGGCGACGGCTTGCATCGCCATACATCACATGTTGCCCGGCTTGTGCTGCATCGTGTACGCGGGTTGGATCAATATCCAGCGCGATAAAAGGGATGTTTTCCTCTTTTAAAAAACGACCCAAATATTGGCCGCTACGACCATAACCACAAATAATCACATGGTCTTTAAGATTTTTGGTGACGCTGACAATTTCATCCACCACTTGTCCACTGTTGCGCGTGTAGCTTTTAACTAGCTTGCGTGCGATACGGCCATTGTATTGAATGATAAACGGCGCGATTACCATGGATAAAAGTGAGGCTGCCAGTACCACTTGCAGCTCATCTCCGCCAATTAACTTTTGCTCTAAACCTAAGGCTAAAATCACAAAGCTAAACTCACCTGCTTGCGCTAATACAACACCTGTGCGGATGCCTACGCCTAATTCAAACCCAAACAATCGGCTTAAAACAGCGATAACTATGCCTTTAAATAAGACAAAGCCGACCAATAATGCCAGCACTAAGCCAGCGTGACTAATGAGTTGATGGAAATCAAGCAACATGCCAACAGTAATAAAAAACAGGCCGAGTAAGATGTCGCGGAAAGATGCAATGTCTGATTCTACTTGGTAGCGATAGCGTGTTTCAGAAATAAGCATGCCAGCGATGAAAGCGCCCAGTGCATACGATAAACCGGCCAATTTTGTGGCAAAAGCCAATAACAACGTGACCATTAGCACGTTCATGACAAATAATTCGCGCGAATGTTGTCGTGCAACGATGCTAAACCAATAGCTCACAATGGTTTTGCCAAATTTAAACAATACAAATAGCAATACAACGGTTTTTATGAGTGATAAAGCTAAGGTTGTGCCAAAATCACCTGATTGCGCACCAAGTGCGGGAATGAGCACCAAAATAGGAATAACGGCTAAATCTTGAAACAGCAGAATGCCGATACTTAAGCGACCGTGACGTGAATTTAGGTCCACACGCTCAATTAATATTTTGGACACAATCGCAGTAGATGACATGGTTAATGCGCCACCAATGACAAACGCGGTTGGCAAACTTAATCCGGCCAGCCAGCCTGCCAATATCGCTACACCCATTGTAATAATGACTTGTGCGCCACCTAAGCCAAACAGGGTTTTGCGCATGGCATATAACTTGGGTAAGCTAAACTCTAAGCCAATACTAAACATTAAAAATACGATACCAAACTCGGCTACATGGCGACCACTGATGGTATCAGGCAGTAAATTGAGTGCGTAAGGGCCAAATACCACGCCGACAAAAAAATAGGCCAACAGGGCAGGCATGCGTAATGCGCGAAAAAGCGCAACAGCCAACACTGAGCTAGTGAGTAACAATAATACGTTGGGTAAGGAATCAAACATTTAGCTTTTTATCAAATGGCTTTATTCATATTATTAAGAAAAACTAAGAACCTCTTTAGCACGGTTTATTTAATATAGTCAGGCAAAAATTGTGCCTACTTTTACTGTATTTACGCGAAAACAGGCTATTTTACTTTATTAGTCGCGATTTCCCTTTTATACTAACCAATTATGTCACCTACATTACTGCAATCAGACCGTGGTCACGCGCCGCAAGTATCTAATCAGCACACAACTTTGCAGCTAGCGCGCAATGTGCTGGCTATAGAAGCGCATGAGATTACACTGTTGGCTAATCGCTTAGACGTTAATTTTGAAGCGGCGGTAAAACTTATTCTACAATGCAAAGGCCGTGTTGTGGTGAGCGGTATGGGTAAATCTGGACACATTGGTGGCAAGATTGCAGCCACCCTTGCCAGCACTGGCACGCCCGCATTTTTTATGCATCCAGCAGAGGCCAGCCATGGCGACCTTGGCATGATTACCGATGGTGATGTGGTGATTGCGCTTTCAAATTCTGGCGAAAGCGATGAGCTACTAAATATTTTGCCTACCATCAAACGTTTGGGCGCAAAAGTAATCAGTATTACAGGCGCACCTGATTCAACCTTGGCTAAAGAGTCAGATGTACATTTAAGTGCGGAAGTAACGCAAGAAGCCTGTCCGTTAGGCTTGTCGCCTACAGCCAGTACAACAGCTGCATTGGCTTTGGGTGATGCGTTAGCGGTCTGTGTGTTAAATTGCCGTGATTTTACTGCTGAAGATTTCGCTCGCTCGCACCCCGGCGGAAGTATTGGCAGAAAACTGCTGACACGTGTAAAAGACGTGATGCGCGTTGGTGATGCCATTCCAGCTGTTGCTGCAGAAGCAATGTTGTCCGTTGCGCTGACTGAAATGACGCAAAAAGGACTTGGGCTAACTGCGGTTGTTGATGCCCACAATAAGCCGATTGGTGTTTTTACCGATGGCGATTTACGTCGTGCCTTTGCCAGCGGCACGCATGCAAATACCGCCAAAATAATGGATGTGATGCATACCAATCCGAACACAATTAGCCTGAATCAACTGGCGGTAGAAGCCGTTGAATTGATGGAAGTGAAAAAAATTAATGGCCTGCTAGTGATTGATGATGCAGGTAAACTTGTAGGTGCATTTAATATGCACGATTTATTGAAAGCGAAAGTAGTTTAATGTCTGAATTTAATGTGTCTGGATTTGCCACCAATGTATCGCCTGAAGTTTTAGCGCGCGCAAAAAAAATTAAAGTCGTGATTTTTGATGTGGATGGTGTGATGACTGATGGCGGTTTGACTATTGGCGATGATGGCCAGGAATATAAAACCTTTAATTCACATGATGGTTTGGGTATGAAATTGCTCAAAAAAACTGGTGTGCAGATGGCGATTATTACCGGGCGCACTTCGGATGTGGTGAAAAAGCGTTCAGAAAGTACTGGTATTGCGCATTTTTATCAAGGCGTAGAAGACAAATTGGCCGCATTTAATGACTTAATCGCCAAGTTGAATATTACGGCTGAAGAAGCTGCATTTATGGGTGATGACGTAGTAGATGTGCCGCCAATGTTGCGATGTGGACTGGCCGTAACCGTGCCAACTGCACCAGATTCAGTTAAGACGCGTGCGCATTACACCACGCAAAGAGGAGGCGGGCGTGGTGCTGTACGCGAATTATGCGAGTTGGTTATGCAGGCACAAGGCACGTTGGACGAGCAAATGGCGCCGTTTTTTGCTTGATAATGCTTGTTAGTCACTTGATGATTATCGTTAATCAATAGCATGTTAACTCGTTCTGCTTTGTTTTTTCCGTTGGCGCTAGCTGTATTGCTGGCTTTGCTGACATTCTGGATTAACCAGACGGTAGAGCAACAAGGTCCCAAAATTGATGGTAGTAACAGGCATGATCCTGATTACACCATGCACAATTTTGTGACTACGCAAACAGATGTGTTAGGGAAAGTGAAATATATATTGGCGGCAACGGAAATGGTGCATTATCCGGATGATGATAGCACCGTGTTGCAACGGCCGCGTTTTACGCAATATACGGCCGATAAGCCGTACACGCAAATTGAAGGTTTGCGTGGCTATATTTCGAGTAATGGTGAGCAAGTGGAATTGGTCGACAATGTTAAGGTGGTGCGCCAAGCGTTTGAGGGTAAGGGTGAAATGCAATTATTAACTGAAAAGTTATTGATTTTGCCCAAGCAGGATTTAGTGAAAACTGACGCGCCAGTAACGATTACACAAGCACCAAAAACCGTGATTACTGGTACTGGCATGATTTACGACAAAAAAGCGCAAACCATGACTTTGTTGAACCGGGTGAAAGTGCATTATGAGCGGCCGCCAAGTGCTCAGCCCAAAAATTTTAAGAGTAATAGCGCTTTAAAAACGCCTATAAAAACAACAGTTAATCCTGTAAAAACCAGTAAAATAAGCACCAAAAAATCGACTGATGTGAAAACCAAAGCAGCTCAAAATAAAGCAAAAAAGTAACAATTAAAAATGAAATCGCGGAGAAACAATGAGTAATTTTATTCGCATCAGCGTATTTAAAAATACGCTGAATAGTGCGTTAATGATGAGTCTTTGCTTAAGCTTGTTTGTCAGCTTAAATGCAATGGCGGAATCGGCAGACCGCGATAAGCCGATTGAGCTTGAAGCGGATACGGTGACGGTGAATGATGCTAAAAAAACCAGCACCTATACCGGCAGAGTGATTTTAACGCAGGGTACATTAATCATTCGCGCAGATAAGCTGATTGTGCGTGAAGACAAAGAAGGATTTCAGCACAGTACATCAACTGGCAACCCTACTACTTTTAAACAAAAACGCGAGGGTAGAAATGAGTACATGGAAGGCGCCGGGCAACGTATTGAATATGACGGTCGCATGGACAAGGTGCAGTTGTATACGCGCGCATGGGTAAAACGTGGCGAAGATATCGTGCATGGCGATTACATTAGTTATGATGCCAATGCTGAATATGCTGAAGTGATTGGTGGTGCGAAATCAGAAAGTGGCGGCCCATCAAGTGGACGTGTAAAAGCCATTATTCAGCCTAAAAACAAACCTGCGACTAATCCCGCTACTAATCCAACCGATAAGTCGTCTGGAATACAGATTAATACAAACCCGCCACCCAGCGTGGACAAAGCTTTAAGGTCTAGCACTAAACCTGAAGCTGAAACTAAATCAACAGAATAAAACCATCAGAAAATGAGCGAACTCGTTGTAGAGCATCTACGAAAATCCTATAAAACACGCACGGTGGTACAAGATATATCGCTGCAGATTAACAGCGGCGAAGTAGTTGGTTTGCTTGGCCCAAATGGAGCGGGCAAGACGACTAGCTTTTATATGATTGTCGGGCTAGTGATGTTGGACGCAGGGCGTATTTTACTGAACGGTAACGATTTAAGCCGTATGCCGATTCATACCCGCGCTCGTATGGGGCTGGCTTATCTGCCGCAAGAGCCATCTATTTTTCGCAAGCTAACGGTAACCGAAAACATATTGGCCGTTCTAGAGTTACAAGATTTAACCGAAGAAGAAAGGCATGCGCAGCTTGAGTCGTTGTTACAAGAGTTGCATATCGTACATATCCGCAATAGCACAGCAATTAGCTTGTCAGGTGGCGAGCGTCGTCGGGTTGAGATTGCACGCTGTCTAGCAACCAACCCCAGTTTTATTTTACTGGATGAGCCTTTTGCCGGCATTGACCCGATTGCCGTACTGGATATTCAAAAAATTATTCGTTTTTTAAGCAGTAAAAATATTGGCGTATTAATCACCGACCATAACGTGCGTGAGACTTTGGGTATCTGTGATCGTGCCTATATCGTCAATGACGGTACAGTGTTTGCGTCTGGTCATCCTGCCGAGATTGTGAATAATGAAGCGGTACGAGAAGTGTATCTAGGGAAAGATTTTAGGCTGTAGCCTCAAAGTATTATATGAAGCAAAATTTACAACTTAGAATTTCGCAGAATCTGGCATTAACGCCACAGTTGCAACAATCTATTCGCTTGCTGCAATTATCTAGCCTTGAACTAAACCAAGAGCTGGATGTGATTTTGCAGGAGAATCCGCTATTGGAGTTGGTTGACGGTGAAGATGGCGATGTAGATGCAGGCTTTGATGATAACGCTGTGCAACAGAATAATGATCATGACCCTTTGGATGCGGATGGTAAACAAGCCGCCGATGTTGATGAGCCGGATGCTTTTAACAGTTTAGATTATCAAGAAATCGGCAATGCTACCTCTCAAGAAAGTCCGGAGTCGAATGATGCGCCGCAGGAAATAACTAGCGCGGGAGAGGATTTTTCAGCAGCTGATTTTGATGATAATCACGAAGAGTATGGCAGTTCGAGTAACTGGGATGAAGGTGGGCGCCAGAATAATAGTGACGATGATGATGGTGACTACACGCGTCAAGAAATAGTTTCTGCAAGTTTGCGCGAGCATCTATTAAGCCAGCTTAAGTTAATGCCCTTGTCTGATCGTGATCAAACGCTGGTGCAGTTGCTGATTGATAGTATTAACGAGGATGGATATTTAGAAGAGTCGTTAGCCGACATGGCGGATTTACTGCCGCCTGAACTTGAAATTGAATTGTTAGAACTAGAAACTGCGCTTAAGTTGATTCAGCATTTAGACCCACCAGGTTTGGGCGCTACTAATTTACAAGAATGTTTATTATTGCAGTTAAACGCGCTGCCAAAAGAAACCGAATTTCTAAACCTTGCCAAAGCTATTGTCCAACATCATTTGGCGGTATTGGCTAATAAGGATTTTGCTAAATTACGCAAGCTGCTAAGTTGTGATGATGTTGCTTTAAAAGGTGCTCAGACTTTAATCAAGCAACAGAATCCGCGTCCGGGTAGTGATTTTGCGCAATTAAGTCGCGATCACTTTATCCAGCATGAAGTGCTGGTTAAAAAGGTAAAAGGCATTTGGATTGCTACATTAAATGATGGCGTGATTCCTAAGTTGCGTATTAACCAACTGTACGCCGATATATTGAAGCGCAATCGCGAAAACTCGAATCAATATTTGCAAACGCAAATGCAGGAAGCCAAATGGATGATTAAAAATATCCAGCAGCGTTTTTCAACCATCCTGCGCGTTAGCCAAGCCATTGTAGACCGTCAGCGCAACTTCTTTGAGCATGGTGAAATTGCCATGCGTCCGTTAGTGTTGCGTGAAATTGCAGATGAACTTGAGTTGCACGAATCCACTATTTCGCGCGTGACGACGCATAAGTACATGCTCACTCCGCGTGGCGTATTCGAGCTGAAATATTTCTTTGGCAGCCATGTATCAACCGATGCTGGCGGCTCGGCATCGGCCACTGCAATTCGTGCGCTGATTAAACAATTAGTAGCTGAAGAGGCGCCTAAAAAACCCTTGTCAGATAACCAGATTACCGAGGTTTTGGCAAAACAAGGCATTATCGTTGCACGGCGTACTATCGCCAAATATCGTGAGTCTCTCAATATTCCGCCGGCGAATCTACGCAAATCGCTATAGTCGTTTTTTACAAAAGCTTTACAAAATATTCTGAACAAACTGCCCAAACCACCTCGCAAAAAATAACCAAAGGTGTACACTGAAATTGTTCGATGAGTAAAGAAGTGCTACTTATTGGCAAGCTTTACTTAAAGAACAATTTCAATAAGGAGCAAGTCATGAATTTACAATTAACTGGGCATCACTTAGAAATTACTCCTGCAATGCGTGAATATGTGCAAAGCAAACTCGTTAGAATTCGCAATCACTTCGATCATGTGATTGACGTAAAAGTTACCATGAGTGTAGAAAAGCTCGCTCAAAAAGTAGAGGCTACATTACACGTACCCGGCAATGATTTACATGCCGAGTGCATCGATGAGAATATGTATAGCGCGATTGATATGCTGACGGACAAACTAGACCGTCAAGTTCTCAAACACAAAGAAAAACAAGGCAGCCATCATAAAACCAATGGCGCTTTAAAACATCAAGATATAGGGCAACATCAAACGACTGACGAAAGTCAAACTCTTAACTAACTTATCAATATTAAATTAAAGTTTCTAAGCCAGACGAGGTGCACATGAAAAATGACAGCACCGCATGTGTTTAAATGTAAGCGAAAATCTTTTATGAGCAACAACGTATTGCAACGAAAGTTTAATTTTTAATCATGGCTCAAATTAACGTAGCCGAGTTATTCAAGGAAACCCGCCTCAAGCTTAAACTCCGTTGGATTGCAGGGCTTGATGGCGGTAATAACCAACTTAATTCCGAAAAAGTCACTAAGCCATCTTTGGCTTTAATTGGACATCTTAATTTCGTGCATCCTAATCGGGTGCAGGTATTGGGGTGCGCTGAGATGGACTATTTAAACAGCCTGAGCATCATTGCGATGCAGCAGGCAATTACCAATTTATACGCAACCGATCTAGCTGCAGTCGTTGTTGCAAATGGTGAAAAACCACCTAAAGAATTGATTTCAGCGGCAAACAGCCACTGTATTCCATTATTCACCTCCACCATGCAAAGCCCGCAGTTAATGGATTTATTAAGCCATTATTTGAAACTTGCCATGGCGGAAACCATTAGCTTGCACGGTGTTTTTATAGAGGTGCAAGGTTTTGGCGTGCTGATTAAAGGTAATGCAGCCATTGGTAAAAGCGAATTGGCGTTAGAGCTGATTACGCGCGGACATCGTTTGGTGGCCGATGATATTGTCGATTTTTTTAAAATATCGCCCGAACGGATTGAAGGTCGTTGCCCAGCACTATTACAAGATTTTCTAGAGGTGCGTGGACTGGGAATCCTGAATATTCGCGCACTTTTTGGTGATAATGCAGTGAAACCAACGAAACCGTTAGATCTGATTATTCAGTTGGAGTTTGCGGATGCGTTAAATCCACTCAAACTGGATAGGCTCAGTGCTAAAACTCAATATGAGCGAGTGTTAGATGTAGAGATTCCAAAAGTGAATATACCGATTGCCGCAGGCCGCAATATTGCGGTATTGCTCGAAGTCGCCGTGCGTAACCATATGCTTCTGTTAAGAGGCATTAATGCAACCAAACAATTTAGCCAGCGTCAAAGACAAATGATGCAAAAAGCCAGTTTAGAACAGACGGATCGTCAAATAGCAAATCCAAAATCAACAGGTAAGCAGGCAGAGTAATGCAGATTATTATCGTGACAGGCCTTTCTGGCTCAGGCAAAAGCATTGTGCTGCGAGCACTAGAAGACAGCAGTTTTTATTGCATCGATAACTTGCCCGCCACTTTGTTGCCACAGATTTCGCAACATCTTAATGCGACCAATCACAGCAAAATCGCCATTAGTATCGATAGCCGCAGTGCCGCATTAGAGGCGCTGCCAAAGGCTATTGAGAGCCTGAAATCTGCTGGTAATCAAGTACAGGTTTGGTTTTTAGAGTCTGCCGTCGAAACCTTGGTAAAGCGTTTTTCTGAAACGCGCCGTAAGCATCCGTTAAGTAACGAAAGCACGACATTGCCTGAAAGTATTGCGAATGAACGTGAGTTGCTGGCCGGTGTTGCTGAGCTTGGCCATCACATCGATACTAGTAACTTAAGTGCCAACGCATTACGCAACCATATACGTGATTTGCTGAAGCAAGATAACTATAATGCTGGCGATGCAAGCAACAGGGGATTGGTTTTACTGTTTACTTCCTTCGGTTTTAAAAACGGTATTCCGCTAGACGCAGACTTTGTGTTTGATGTACGCAGTTTGCCAAACCCTCATTATGATGCTGATTTAAAGCCATTAACGGGCAAGGATGCCGCCGTGCAAATGTTTTTGGCAAAACAACCCGCAGTCGTTGAAATGCTGGCGGATATTCAGCATTATGTAGAAAAATGGCTACCTAGTTTTAATCAAGATCATCGTAGTTATTTAACGGTAGCAATTGGTTGCACAGGCGGACAACATCGGTCTGTGTATTTTGTAGAGCAATTAAGCAGCTATTTTAAACAGCAGAAACAGCAAGTAATTATTCGGCACCGCGAGCTTGATTAGCAATGATTGAATGAACGCTTAGATTAACGCGTCAGAAAGTAGAAAAGTAATATGATTGGACTTTTAATTATTGCGCATGGCAATTTGGGTGAAAGCTTGATTCACTGTGCTAGCCATGTGCTGGGCAAACGCCCGCCACAATTGGAAGCTTTGGAAGTGGCAACCAATGATGACCCAAGTGTTTTGTTGCCGCAAGCACAGGAGTTGGTTAAAAAGCTGAATACTGGCGATGGTGTTTTGGTGTTGTCAGATATGTATGGCGCGACGCCATGCAATATGGTGCTTAAATTGCTAACGCCCGATGTGGTAGAAGGTGTGGCGGGAGTTAATCTGCCCATGTTGGTGCGCGTACTCAATTATCGAGAATGCGCCATCAAAATGTGCATGGAAAAAGCCATTAGTGGCGGGCGTGAAGGCGTGGTGCGCTTTACTGAGGTCAGTTGTGAACATTATCATGTAGCAAGTCGAAAATAATCAAAACCTAGTGAGAAAAAAATGATTAAACAAGAAATAACAATAATCAATAAACTGGGTTTGCACGCGCGTGCCAGCAGTAAATTAACCCAAACCGCCAGTCAGTTTGGCAGCGAAATTTGGGTAGAAAAAAACGGCCGTCGCGTAAATGCCAAAAGCATTATGGGTGTGATGATGCTGGCTGCTGGTAAAGGCTCAACCATTACTTTAGAAGCCGACGGCGCAGATGAAAGTATAGCAATCACTGCCTTGCAGACTTTAATTAATGACTACTTTGGCGAGGGTGAATAACCTTGCCGAAACAGGAAAACCAACAATCCAGTTTCAGTATTCACGGTATTGGTGTATCCAGTGGTATCGCCATTGGGCGAGCACATCTGGTCTCTAATGCACTGCTTGAGGTGGTGCATTATCAGTTACCCAAGCATTTAATAGACGATGAAATCGCACGTTTTAATACCGCAATTCATACGGTAAAAAAAGATTTAGAAGCGATCCGTGAGTCATTATCGAAAAATGCACCTGCTGAGATTGGTGCATTTATCAACACGCATCTCATGATGCTGGCAGATAAATCGCTATCAGAGATTCCTAAAGAAATTATCCGCAAAGAGCAGTGTAACGCCGAGTGGGCTATTAAGCAGCAGATGGATGGCATTGTTGAGCAGTTTGATGCGATTGAAGATGAATACTTGCGTGAACGTAAGCAAGATGTCGTGCAAGTTGTAGAGCGTGTGATTAAAGTTTTGTTGGGTCATCCCAATCAAGCGCCCAATCAATCGTCAACTAAACAACAGACTGTTAAGCAGCAAGAAAATGCCACTATTTTAGTGGCACATGATATTTCGCCAGCAGATGCGATTCAATTTAAACAACACCATTTTGCGGCATTTATAACTGATGTTGGCGGGGCAACCTCACACACGGCGATCTTAGCGCGTAGCTTGAATATCCCGTCTATTCTAGCTTTGCAGCGTGCCCGGGATTTAATTAACGACAATGAGTTAATTATTGTAGACGGTAGTTTGGGTGTGGTGATTGTTAACCCAAGCAAAGAAGTTCTGGCCGAATATAAGCTGCGCCAAGAGCAGTGGGAATTAGAGCAGCAAAAATTACAACGCATTAAAGCCACCAAAGCGGTGACGATTTGCGGCACAGTGGTTGAGTTGCACGCAAATATTGAGGTGCCAGAAGATGTGGTTGCAGTAAAAGCTTCTGGCGCAACGGGCATTGGTTTATATCGCACTGAGTTTTTGTTTATGAACAAGCGTGGAATGCCTGATGAGGAAGAGCAGTTTCTGGCTTATAAGCAAGTGACAGAGGCCATGAAAGGCATGCCGGTCACCATTCGCACGCTAGATTTAGGCGCAGATAAACAGATGAATCCCGATACGGTGAGCAGTTGCGCTAACCCTGCGTTGGGCCTGCGCGCGGTGCGTTTATGCTTAAGTGAACCACAAATTTTTCTCACACAATTGCGTGCAATTCTACGTGCTTCGCATTTTGGACATATCAAAATATTAATTCCGATGCTGTCTACTTTGTCGGAATTGCGCCAAACTAAATTGTTGCTAGAGCGCGCAAAAGAAAGTTTGCGCAAACAGGATATGCCTTTTGATGAAAATATTACATTAGGCGGTATGATTGAAGTGCCTGCAGCAGCGATTAATGCTGAAGCGTTCGCCAAGGAACTGGATTTTATGTCGATAGGCACTAACGATTTGATTCAATATACGCTGGCGATTGACCGTACGGATGATGCGGTAGCACATCTTTATAATGCGTTGCACCCAGCGGTGTTAAAGCTGATTTCAATGACGATTAAAGCAGGTGAAAGATTAGGTAAGCCGGTTTCAGTATGCGGTGAAATGGCGGGTGACGCTAAATTAACGCAATTGTTAATTGGCATGGGTTTGCGCCAGTTTTCCATGCATCCCAGCAATATTTTAAGTGTTAAACAGCAAGTATTGCACAGTGAAGTGTCTGTTCTGAATCTTCACGCACGTAAAGTGTTAAACCATACGGATATTGAAAAAATTGAACTAAAGGTTGCCCAGTTTAATCTGCATTAACCATTAATAGGAATCAAATATGTCCACAGAAGTTATTGTATCTGACCGCTTGCCGCCAAGTAATGACGATAAAAATATTGCTACCGTGACCCACCTTGGCGGTACGGTTTTTTCTTTTATTCCTTCGCTGATCGTGTGGATTCTTAAAAAAGATGACAGTGCTTATTTGAGTGATCAAGCCAAAGAAGCGCTGAACTTTCAAATTACCATGCTAATTGCCCAATTTGTTGCAGGCATTTTGGTGTGGGTATTAATCGGATTTATTTTGATTCCGCTTGTTTGGATATTCAACGTTGTTTTTTGCATAATCGCCGCCATATCTACCAGTAAGGGTGAAACATATCGTTACCCATTATGTTTAAGATTGATTAACTAGTTTTAAAAACACTTAACACCAAAAGTGAAGCTAAAAAGTAAAGGAAGTATCCGTGTCAAATCCGTTGTTATATGTCGCTGGTTTACCCAAATTTGATGAAGTCAAACCAGAGCACATCAGTCCTGCTATCGATAGTTTAATTGCAGAAGGTCGGGCTTTGGTTGAGCAGCTTGCTACCAGCACTGAGGTGCCTACGTGGGAAAATTTTGCACTGAAGCTGGAAGATCATAGTGAAAAGCTTGGTCGCGCCTGGAGTCAGGTTGGTCATATGAATGCGGTGGTAAACAGCCCTGAACTGCGCGAAGCCTACAATGAAAATTTAGCGAAGTTAACCGATTATGGTAGCGATATTTCACAAGATGAGCGCTTATATGCGAAATTTAAGGCAATTCAATCGGGTGGTGATTTTGCAAAATTAACACCCACGCAGCAAACGATTATCAACCATGAAGTACGCGATTTTAAATTAGGCGGTGCTGAATTGCCTGCAAATGAAAAAGCCCGCTTCAAAGCTGTGAGTGAAGAGCTTTCTAAACTAGGCGCTAAGTTTGAAGAAAACATCCTAGACAACACCAACGATTTTAAATATATCGTTGAAAATGTGGCTGACTTAGCAGGTTTGCCAGAAGATGCGATTGAAGCAGCCGCGGAATCTGCAAAAGCAGATGGTAAAGAGGGCTATCAATTCAGCCTGCACTTTCCATCCTACATGCCAGTTTTGCAATATGCCGACAATCGCGCTTTGCGCGAAACTTTATATCGTGCTTATGCCACGCGTGCGTCAGAACTCAGCAAACCCGAATGGGATAATACTGCACTGATTAGCGATATTCTAAAGCTCAAGCAGGAAGAAGCGCGTATGCTGGGTTTTAAAAACTATGCTGAGCTTTCACTCGCCACCAAAATGGCGGATACGCCAAAACAAGTTACCGACTTTTTAGACACGCTTGCCAAGCGCGCTAAACCTTATGCAGAAAAAGACATGCGGGAGCTTTTGGCTTATGCCAAGAAATTAGGTATTAACGATTTGCAAGCGTGGGATGTGGCTTATGTGAGTGAAAAGTTGCGTGAAGAAAAATATGCGTTCTCAGACCAGGAAGTGAAACAATACTTCCCAGAAAGCAAAGTGCTGGCTGGCTTATTCAAAGTAGTTGAAACCATATTTGGCGTACAAGTGCGCAAAGCTGAAGCGCCACTTTGGCATGCCGACGCTGCGTTTTATGCAATCTCAGATGCCCAAAACAAACCAATCGCCTACTTTTATCTGGATTTATATGCCCGCAACAACAAGCGTGGCGGTGCCTGGATGGATGAATGTATCACGCGCCGCAAAAAAGCTAACGGCATAGAATTGCCCGTGGCTTATTTAACCTGCAATTTCTCTGCACCGGTTGGTGGTAAGCCAGCCTTGTTCACGCATGATGAAGTCATCACCATGTTCCACGAATTCGGTCACGGCTTGCACCATATGCTCACGCAAGTGGACGATTACAGTGTATCCGGTATTAAAGGCGTGGAATGGGATGCGGTGGAATTACCTAGCCAGTTTATGGAAAATTTCTGTTGGGAATGGGAAGTGCTGCGCCATATGACCGCCCATGTAGAAACTGGCGCGCAATTACCACGCGAATTGTTCGACAAAATGGTTGCCGCCAAAAATTTCCAGGCTGGCATGCAAACCGTGCGTCAGATTGAGTTCTCATTATTTGATATGCGTTTGCATGGCGAATTTGATCCCAATGGTAAGCAGACTGCTTTAGATTTAATCGAACAAGTGCGCGACGAAGTAGCTGTTGTAAGGCCGCCAAAATGGAATCGCTTTCCTAACAGCTTTAGCCATATTTTTGCAGGTGGCTACGCGGCAGGTTATTACAGTTACAAATGGGCAGAAGTATTATCTGCCGATGCCTATAGCCTGTTTGAAGAAATGGGCACACTATCGGTAGAAGCAGGCAGTCGCTTTAAAAATGAAGTGTTGGCCAAAGGCGGAAGTCGTCCAGCCATGGAATCATTTGTGGCGTTTAGAGGTAGAGAGCCGAGTTTGGATGCATTATTGCGTCACAATGGAATGACTACCTAAACTTGTAGGGTGGGTTAACGTCGTGTAATCCACCTTTTTGTTTGCCTATTCCGCATCTGTAAAACAAATTATCATCATAGAAAAGTTCTAATATGCAAGCAAATTTCTGGCACCAAAAATGGGAGAAAAACCAGATAGGCTTTCATTTGCCTGCAGCCAATCCCTTACTGGTTAAACATTTTTTCGCACTTAATCTAAAACAAGGTTCACGCATCTTTTTACCTTTGTGCGGTAAAAGTTTGGATATTGCTTGGTTATTGGCACAAGGTTATCAAATAGCAGGCGCGGAATTAAGTGCGATTGCGATTGAGGATTTATTTCGTAGCCTTAACTTAACGCCAAAAATCACTCAAAAAAATACAATAACGCATTACAGCGCACCTGATATTGATCTATTTGTTGGGGATATTTTTGATGTGACGCCCAGCATGCTAGGCAAAGTGGACGTGATATATGATAGGGCGGCATTGGTTGCTTTGCCAGTTGAAATGCGCAAAAAATATTCAGATCATTTAATTAAGCTGACTCAACTAGCTCCGCAGTTATTGATTTGCTTTGAGTATGATGAAAGCCTGCATGCAGGACCACCATTTTCTGTTGGTGCCGATGAAGTGAAAACCCATTATCAGGCCCGCTATGACTTAACACTTTTAGCTAGTGAGCCAGTAGAAGGCGGTTTAAAAGGCACATGTCCAGCCACTGAACATGTGTGGTTGCTTAAGCCATTCGATTCAGTTGTTAACGCTGCTTAACCAATCCTTTAAGCTGATAACCACCTGATGGCAATGTGTTTTCACATGGTTACTTGGTTGCTGTAAATCTGGTACCACCACTACTTTTAAGCCTGCGGCAATTGCGGCACGGGCACCAGTTTCGCTGTCTTCAAATGCAATACATTCAGATACATTTAAGCCCAGTTTTTCGACGGCAAGCAGGTAAATATCAGGGTTAGGTTTGCCATGCATTACTTCTTGTCCGCTGGTCACATGACTGAAAAAATCCAATACACCTACTTGGCTTAAGCGGTGGTTAATATGATTAGTAGGTGAAGAGGATGCTACGCTGCAGATAATATTATTTGCCTGATAATATTGAAGTAAATCCAGCGCGCCAGGTTTTAGCGGAAAATGATGGTTATGCTCAGCTAGTCGTGCATCTAACCCTTGCATCACGCTGTTAAAATTTTCCACGCCGTTTAATTGCTCAATCATCCTGCGCGTAGAATCAGGCCCTGCACGGCCAATCAGCTCTGCATATTCTGTTTGGGTATAGGTAATACCTATCTCGCGGGCGGCGGCGATGCAGGCTTGCATGATGACGCGCTCCGAATCAATCAGTAGCCCGTCCATATCAAATATTGCAGCTTTAATCACTTTTTTTAATACCCAAAAAAGCCAGCACTTTAACATAAGCTAAACGATGTCTCTAACAAGCGGTTTATTAAATTAGTTAATACTAAAATGAAGCCAGTTTTTAACGCGTGTTAAAATGAAAAAACTGTTATTTATATTGAGATAAGCCTGTGAAACTAGCAACTTGGAATGTCAACTCGCTGAATGTGCGTTTGCCGCATGTATTGGATTGGTTGCGGGAAAATCCTGTCGATGTCTTGTGTATTCAGGAAACCAAGCAGGAAGATAGCAAGTTCCCCTATGCTGAATTAGTCGCTGCCGGCTATCAATCCGTGCATGCGGGGCAAAAAACCTACAATGGTGTGGCGATTCTAAGTCGCCACGACATGACTGATGTTGAGCGTGGTATTTTCAATTTTGAGGATGCGCAGCAACGGGTGATTAGCGCGACAATAAACGATATTCGCGTTATTTGCGTGTATATCGTCAATGGTCAAGCAGTGGATTCAGACAAGTACGACTATAAAATGCGCTGGCTGGATGCATTAACGATTTGGCTTGCTGATGAACTCAAAAAATATCCCAATCTGGTGTTGTTAGGCGATTACAATATCGCGCCGGAAGATCGTGATTGCCATGATCCAGCCGCATGGGTGGGGCAGGTTCTGGTCAGCCCTAAAGAACGCGAAGCGTTTCAACGGTTAACCAATCTTGGGCTGCATGATAGTTTTAGATTGTTTGAGCAAGCTGAAAAAAGTTTTACCTGGTGGGATTACCGCATGATGGGGTTCAGGCGTAATTTTGGCATGCGGATTGACCATATTCTGGTCAGCGATGCGTTAAAACCACTTTGTCAAACCTGCGTCATTGATAAGGCTCCACGCAAATTAGAACGCCCATCAGATCATACGCCTGTGATTTTAACGCTGGGTTAAGCTTAGTTTAACTGCTTTGATTTAAGTTTTTTACCTGCTGTAATATATTTATTCTGGTATCTTTATTGAGCGTACCTAATTCTAAAATAATCGCAGCTAAAACTTCATTTTCACAGTACATATAAGCTGCTGGCACATTTAGCACGCGCGCCAATCTTTCTGCCATGTAAACATCGGGCGCATGCTTGCCACGCTCATATTGATTGATTCTTGGGCCAGCAGAAAACTCATCAATACCTGCCAGTACACCCAGCTTTTCCCCGCGCTTGACGCAATCTGATAGCTACTATGTGTAAATTTAGTAACACTTTAAGCCAAAACAATAACGTATAAATTCTTATCCTTTAATTTTAATGCCTAGCTGCTTTAATTTTCGGTACAAATGTGTGCGTTCCAAGCCAGAAATCTCGGCCAATTTACTCATATTGTTATTGATGAGTTTCATGTGATATTGAAAGTAATAACGTTCAAAATCATCACGCGCTTCGCGTAAAGGTTGAATCAATTCAATTGGAAACGATGGCGAGTGACTGGTCTGATCTACTTCGCTAGTGGTAAATTGTTCCAGCACGCGGTTTACGTCGTTGAGGGTAATTTTATCCGTCAAACTACTTAACATGGCATTTTGCACAACCGCTTCCAACTCGGCTAAATCGCCTGGCCATTCCGCATTTCTTAATGCGTTCAATGCGGCGATATCAAAGCTTTTGTAATCAGCACCAGATGTTTCCACCAGCAAGCTAGCCATGGCGGTGGCCAAATCGGGAATATCCTCTTTGTGATCGTTCAGTGCCGGCACTTTTAACGTGCTTTGAGATAAAGTTTGCATCAAGGTGTAATCAAACTGTGCGTTATCAGTGAGTTGAGGCAAGCTGAATGCGCTGGCACAAACCACGCGTACTTGATATTTGTCTGCTTTGCTTAAAAGTAATTGCAGGCCTTTTTGCTCAGACTTGTTTAACGCAGAAACTTCATCAATGTACAGAACACCTTCTCGCGTTTGCTCTAAAATCTCTAGCGGTGCGCTGGCAAGTTTTTCATATTCAATTAAACTAAGCCAAGGCGTACCAGTGGTGTGTAAAAAACGTGCGCAAAGTTCTACGCTGCCGCCTTTTTTGCCGATGAGTAGTAATGCATTTTTTGTACGGGATATTTGCTCTAAGCGCTGTTTTAGCTCATTAATGACTAAGCTTTTGCCAAAGCTGGCCAAGTTCATTTCCGTTTTTGGCAGGTTTTCTGCGTGTTTTAAGGCGGTGGCTACTGTTTTGAGTAATTTTTGTAGAGCAATTGGCTTCTCTAAAAAATCAAACGCGCCGATGCGGGTAGCCTCGACCGCAGTATCAATCGTGCCATGGCCAGACATCATCACTACTGGCATAGTTAACAGGCCAGCGTTGCCCCATTCCTTAAGCAAGCTGATGCCATCGCAGTCAGGCATCCAAATGTCTAATAGAACTAAGTCTGGTCGTTGTTTTAAACGCGCGTCCCTGGCCGCCTGAGCATTGTCTGCCAGTGTAATGTGATGGCCTTCGTCCTCTAAAATGTCTCTTAATAATTCGCGAATGCCTATTTCGTCATCCACCACTAAAATATGCCGTGATGTCATGCTTAATTTTCCCTTACTTGTTTTTTGCGTTTATTGTCATTCATGTTTTTACTTGTTGGCTTATGTGCGAGTTTGTCATCTGCTGGTTGTTTTTTAGTTTCCTGAATAATAGGCAGCAGAATCGTTACGCAGGCGCCACCAGAAGTACTATTTTCAATTTTAATTTGACCAGCATGCTCGTCTACCATTTTCTTGACAATGGCCAAGCCTAAGCCAGTACCATGCACTTTTGTGGTGACATAAGGCTCATAAGCGTGAGAGATTATTTTTGCGGGAAAACCTAGTCCATTGTCTTTAATCATCAGTTTAATCGTAGATTCGTTAAAACTGGTTTGAACTAAAATTTCAGGATTTTGAATGGGTAAGGCCTCTTCAGATGTCACAAGTGCATCCTGTGCATTTTGCATTAAATTGTGTAATACCTGTCGCAGCATTGTTGCGTCACCCAAAATATCCGGCATGTTTGGCATTAAGTCATAAGTCATTTTAACGCTGGGATGGTCGTTCGTGTTTTCATCACGACCATTCTCGTACAGCATCGATACATCTTTAATCAATGCATTGATGTTCAATTTGCTTAAATTTGCCGAAGGCGAGCGGGCATATTCACTGAATTCATTCACCATGGTTTTCATGGCGCTTACCTGGTTAACAATGGTATCCGTGGCGCGTTGCAGCATGCTGGCGTCATCTGTATTTAATTTGCTGCTCAATTTGTGTTGCAAACGTTCGGCCGATAGCTGAATAGGCGTGAGTGGGTTTTTAATTTCATGTGCCAACCTGCGCGCAACTTCACCCCAAGCTGCATCACGCTGTGCTTGCACCATCGTAGTCACATCGTCAAATACCACCACAAAGCCATTATCATTGCTGCCAGCACTGGGGTTGTTAGGCAGGCGAGTGGCGCGAACCAGCAGTAATTGCTTGCCTTGCGGTTTAACGATTTCAATTTGGCGGGTGAGTTCCGTTTTTGCTAACTCATCTGTTTTGGTCAGTTCAAAGTGTGATTTCACCAAACTAATAAATTCACCTAAAGAAATATTGCTTTCACTTATTTTAGTAAATTGCTGATTTTCAAACATCGCAAGATTCAAACCTAGAATCGTGCTGGCTGTCAGGTTAAAAGTGCGCAGTTCGCCTTTTTCATTAATCGCCAGAACGCCGGAAGATAAATGCGCCAGAATAGTCGCCAAATAGCTACGCGCCGCTTCTACGCGCACACGATTTCGCTCTGTGGCTTTGGTGGCATCATCTAACTGGCGTGTCATGCTGTTAAACGATTTCACCAATACACCCAACTCATCTTTACCATGCTCCGGCAACATGGTGCTGTAATCGCCGCTGGCAATAGCGCGCGTGCCTTCTGCTAATACGGTCAACGGTTGCGTGATGCGGCGGCTTAATACAAACGCAATTGCCAATGCTGATAACATCGCTAGCATCAGCACTAATGTCAGCGTCAGTGCAAAAACATCTTTAAGTGAATTGCGACTGTAAGACAGTTCCTGATAATCGCGATAAACGTCTTGCACGGCCTCTGCAGTGTTAGATAATGATTTTGGCACAGGCTGCAATAATTGCAAAATGCGGGTTTCGCCGGCTAATTCTTGTACATTAACAGGTGCTAATACACGCAAATATAAACCTTTGTTAGGGATAGGCTCAATTTTTCCATACACGCGATTTTGCGCTTGGCGTAGTTGTGGAATACTGGGTAATTCTGGCAGGAAGCTATTCGGGTCGCCGCTTGAGACTGAAATAATACGGCCTTGCGGCGTCAGTAATGCAGCATCTTGAATACCCGATTTGTCGCGTAAATCATTCAATAAGCTGTAGTGGCTGCGCGATGGCTGAAAAGCCAGTGTGAGTGCCATATTCTCTGCTTTTTCTTCCACATCCTGCAGCATGATATCTAAAGCGCGCTGGCCTAAACTTAGGCCGCCATCTAGCGCGGACTCTACTTTGACGTTAAACCATGATTCGATTGAGCGCGTTAAAAAGTTCACGCTCACCAAATATACAATCATGCCGGGAATAATCGCCATCAAGGCAAATGTGCCCAGTAAGCGCAAAGTCAAGCGACTACCCATCACCCCACTTTTGATTTTTTTGTACAAATGCCACAGTTGAATGACAATCAGCACAATCAAAACACCAGCTAAAGCGATATTAAGGTAGAGCAGGATTTTGTAGTAATCGTTTGAGGCAGCAGTATTGGCACTGGCTAGCGAAAGTAAGTACAGCAGTACTACACCCAACGCCACACTTACAAATACAATATATCTCATCAGCTAATTTGCAACATCGTTATTTGAGATCTTTAACACTCGACTCTTTAAGATTAATCAACTCTTTACTATTGGCCTCTTTTAAAGCCCATTCGTATTTTTGAGAGGTTAAGTTCCATTTTTCTGATCCAATTGCATCTACCTGAATCGCTTTCGGTAGTTTGGATTGATCTAAGCGCACCAATAAAGCGGCGTTATAAGCTTCACTTTTTTCGATGAGCGATTTATCCATCACTTTCCAATTGTTTATTTGCATAAGCGCATCTTTGGCTTCGTCCAGTGTTTCAAACGACTTTTGGTGTTCACCGTGATTCACCAAATATTGTCGGCTCAATGCATGGTAACTCAACGTAACGCTTCTGCTAACAGTGACGATTTCATCATCAAACCAATATTTCCATGGTTTAACCACTTGAAATTCAATTAAAAAATGTAGTGGTACGCCTTTATTAACAGCCTCTTCAATTGCATTATCAAAGTCGATATCAATATCGGCTGATAATGCGTAAGAATCATCTAATGGCTGCAACTCAGCATAATTAATGTTAATGCTACTGGCCGCGAAGGCGACCGAAGCCGTATTTAACAATAAAAAAACAATACTGGAGCGCGCGTAGCGGCTAAATTTTTTGAGGTTAGGTTTTTTGAAGCAGTGCGTAAAAAAGACCATCATGTTGATGGTTTGGAATAAGTTGGCCCTGTTCAAGCTGAATGTTTTGATGGTTTTCATTGTTCAGCGTTAATGGCAATTGAGTTGCATCATGGTTTTTCAGTAAAAAATTGTCAATTTGTTGTTGATTTTCTTCATTAAAAATCGAACAGGTCACATAGAGTAATTTACCGCCTTTTGCTAATAATTGCCACAAGTTCGCCAAAATTAAGGACTGTTGCGCGCAAAACGATGCAATATCCGACTCACGACGCAACCATTTAATATCCACATGCCGCCGCACAATGCCCGATGCGGTGCATGGGACATCGGCTAGAATACGTTCAAAAGGCTGGTCAGCTTGCCACTGAGCCGCATCGCCTAATTGCAAATCAGCATTTAAATTCAGTCGGTTTAAATTACTTTCCACGCGGTTTAAGCGGCTGGCATCATTATCTAGCGCGGTTAGCTTAATGTCTGCCAATTCCAAAATATGACCTGTTTTGCCACCAGGTGCGCAACAGGCATCTAATACCGTCATGCCGCTTTTCAAATCCAGTAAACCTGCTGCTAATTGCGCGCCATAATCTTGTACAGAAACCACACCATCTGCAAAACCTGGTATTTTTTCAACAGGAATTGGTTGCTCTAAAATCACCGCGTACTTACCCACTTGACTGGCTACAATATCTTGCCTTGCCAGTAATTGCACGTATTCTTTCGCACTGGTTTTTTGCACATTCACGCGTAACGTCATTGGCGGGTGCGCGTTACCTGTGGTCAAAATATTTTGCCATGTTGAAGGGTATTGCTTTTTAAGTTTATTAATCCACCACTGTGGATAGGAGTAAAGTGCGACTTCATTATTTTTTGTATCAGCTTGAACTTGCTGACTTAACACTATTTTCTGCCGTAAAAAATTGCGCAAAACACCATTCACCAAGCCTTTTGCCCAGCGCGGTTTTGCATAACTCGCGGCTTCAACTGCCTGATTTACCACTGTGAAATCATCCGCTTTATCATGTAGTAACTGGTAAATTGCCACCAGTAAAAGCGCAGTAATATGTTCATTACTTAAGGGTTTTTCAAGTAATTTAACTAAGTAAGCGTTTACTTCGCCATAAAAACGCAAGGTGCCGTAACTTAAATCTGCCGCCGCGCCGCGCTGTTGCGGCGTTGCATTCGGGTAGCTGGAAAGTGCATCTGGCAACGCCAGGGTAAGATTGCGGCCAGATAAAACTTGAGAGATTGCAATCGCGGCGATTTGTTGGGAAATGTACAAAGTGGCTTTCTTGATTAATACTTTAAATTAGGGCGTATGGATTTCATTGGGTATTAATCATACATGGGCAGTCATCAAGCATCTAAACGATCTGTGGATTTAATTAATAAGAATTGCTCATTGCCATCAATCTAGCAACGCGCTCTTCAGTTTTTGGATGTGTGCTAAACAAGCTGTCAAACGATACACCAGAAAGTGGGTTAATGATCATCATTTGCCCGGTTTCTGGATGCGCCTCTGCGGTTTCGTTAGGGATTTTATGCGCGTAGTTGTGAATTTTTTCTAACGCGCTGGCTAAGGCTTTTGGGTCTTTGCTAATTTGCGCGCCCATTTTGTCGGCCTCAAATTCGCGGCCGCGTGAAATGGCCATTTGAATAAGACTGGCAGCCAGTGGTGCCAAAAACATCATGAGTATGCCAATGATTGGGCTGCCACGTTCACCATCTCTATTCCCGCCGCCGAAGAACATACCGAACTGCGCGATTGAGGCGATTGCACCAGCCATGGTGGCGGATATGGTTGAAATAAGTGTGTCGCGATGTTTGATATGTGCAAGTTCATGCGCCATCACGCCGCGCAATTCGCGCTCGTTTAAAATTTGCATAATGCCGGCTGTAGCTGCTACAGCCGCATTTTCAGGATTGCGGCCCGTTGCAAATGCATTAGGCTGATTTTCGTTCATCACATACACTTTTGGCATGGGTAGTTCAGCATTTTGCGCCAACTCTTTCACCATATTATAGTAATTGCGAAATTGTCCATTGCCATAATTATTATCGGGTGAAATTTCTTGCGCGCCATACATTTTTAGCACGGCTTTGTCCGAAAACCAATAAGCGTAAATATTCATGCCGGCAGCAAATAAAAGCGCGATTAGCATGCCTGTTCCGCCACCAAATGCCGCACCCACTGTGCCAAATAAGGCAACAATGGCAGCCATTAAGATTGAGGTTTTTAACCAATTGCCAAACATATGAATCTCCTAACGATTACAAATGCATTTTAAATAATATATGTAGATTGTGATTTAATAACTACTGCTAATATGCAGCCGACTTACTTTAAGTTCAAGCTGTGCGCATTAATTTAGCCAGAAATGTTGCGTTGGTGGTTAACTAAAAAATTCGCCGATTTTTAGATGTTGGCCTTGCGCAAATTGTTGAGCAGTCTGGCGTTTTCCACCTGGCATTTGTAACTCACTGATCTGTAAAGTTCCATCACCGCAAGAGACATTAATCCCACCTTCTAGGCTAACAATTTCGCCAGCGCTGTTTTTATTAATGTTGTTGACGATTGCTTTTGCAAACCAAATACGACAAGTCTCATTTCTGAATTGTGCAGTAGCGACAGGGAAAGGGTTAAAGCCGCGCACTTGGCGAGAAATTTCAATCGCACTTTTATGCCAATCGATTGCGGACTCGGCTTTTTCTAATTTGTGCGCGTAGGTGACCAAGCTTTCGTCTTGGATTGTGCTGGTTAATACACCATTTACAGCTAAATTTTGCATCGCTTTAACCATTAACTCAGCACCAATTGTTGCGAGTTTGTCATGCAGGCTTTGCGTGGTGTCATTATCCGTAATCGGCACAATACCTTTGCTTATCATTGCGCCTGCATCTAAGGCTGGTACCACTTCCATAATGGTGACGCCAGTTTCTGTATCACCAGCTAAGAGTGCGCGATGAATCGGTGCCGCACCGCGCCAACGCGGTAAAAGAGATGCATGTATGTTGTAACAACCAAGTTTAGGCATTTGCAGAACGCTGGTAGGAATAATCAAGCCATATGCGGCAACTATCATAACGTCAGCTTGCGTTGCAGCAATTTGCGCCTGCACTTCAATTGGTTTGAGCGACGTGGGCTGGAAGATAGCCAGATTGTGGCTTAACGCCAGCTGTTTCACAGGGCTGGCTTTAAGCTGCATGCCACGTCCGGCAGGGCGGTCTGGTTGAGTCAGTACCATGACAATTTCATGTCCAGCATCAATTAAAGCCGCGAGAGCAGGGACTGCGAACTCAGGCGTTCCAGCAAAAATAATTTTCATAGGGTTTTAAAGTACTATCTATCGCGCAGCAATTTAACCATTTTGGTTTTAATGCGGTTGCGTTTTAAAGGCGATAAGTATTCTACAAATACTTTACCCAGCAGATGATCCATTTCATGTTGAATGCACACACTTAACAGGCCGTCAGCCACTAGTTTAAAAGGATTGCCTTGTTTATCCAGTGCTTCCACCGTGATTTTCTCGGCGCGGGTGACATTTTCATAAACGCCTGGTACGGATAAACAACCTTCTTCATAATCTTGCGAGCCACTTTTTGCCACGATTTTAGGGTTAATAAATACTTGCAGCTGGTTTTGTTCCTTGCTGGTGTCAATCACAATGAGTTGAATGTGCTCGTTAACTTGAGTCGCTGCCAAGCCGATACCGGGTGCGTCATACATCGTATCTGCCATATCATCTATTAATAGGCGAATCTTCGCATTCACCTCTTTGATTGGTTTGGCCACCGTATGTAAGCGCGGATCCGGGTAATTAAGTATATTCAGTAGTGCCATAATCGTTAAATATTAAAAGTGTTGCCTTATATCAACAGCCTGTTTTGTGAAAAGCTTCATTGTTTGCAAAAAGGCTTGATTGTTGAATGAATTACGTGATAAATTTAATGCAATTTCGCGGATGCAATTCCTTATTTTAGCCGCTATCTTGACCGAGGTCATGCAATGAATAAACGCATTATAACGCTGCTTGTGCTTGCTTGCTTAAGCTTGAATGTAAATGCTGATGAAATTCAGCTACAGAAAAACCATCCTGAACGCCATGTGGTGGTAAAAGGCGACACATTATGGGGCATTTCAGGCCAGTTCTTGAAAGATCCTTGGCAGTGGCCAAAAGTCTGGCGCATGAATCGCGAACAGATTAAAAATCCACATTTAATTTACCCTGGCGATGTGGTGGTGTTAGATACAAGTAGTGGTTCGCCGCAACTGAAATTACTGCGTGAAACAGTGACGCTACAGCCGGGCATACGTGAAGAAGCGTTGGAAAAAGAAGCTATTTTTACGATTGCACCCAATGTGATTGAGCCTTTTTTAAGCCAGCCTTTGCTTATTGAAAATGGCAAATTGGATACTGCTCCGCGCATTATTGCAGGCCAAGATAACCGAGTTATTTTAAGTCCAGGTACCCGCGTTTATGTTAATAATATTAACGACGGTGAAGGTACGCATTGGAATATTTACCGCCCAGGTGAAGTGCTGCGAGATCCTGATACCAATGAAGTGCTGGGCACAGAAGCGATTTATTTGGGTGATGTGGATATTGCACGGTTTGGTGAGCCGGCAACAGGCGATATTGTACGAGCTAAAGAAGAGATTTTCACTAAAGATCGACTGGTTGTTTCTCCTGACGAGTTTAAAAGTAGCTTTGTGCCGCATGCACCAGAGGCACAAATTTCAGGACGTATCATGCGTATTTATGGCGGCGTTGCTGAAGGCGGCCCCAATACGGTTGTCTCGATTAATCGCGGTAAAAATGATGGCTTGGAAGAAGGCCATGTTTTGGCCATTAGTCGTTATGGGCGAATTATCAAAGACCCGGAATATAAAAAGTCAGATATTGAAAAAGTATCCTCCCAAGACAAGCCAGCTTTGCAGCCGGGTCAAATTAAGCTGCCAGATGAGCGTGTTGGTTTAATGATGATTTTTAGAACATTTGATCGTGTGTCTTATGGTCTTATCATGAATACGACAGATGCGATTTACACGGCAGACTCTGTCCATACGCCTTAAGAGTGTTGGCTATAAGTCATGTTAACCAAGGACAACATTCAAGAAAATGATGTTGCTCTTTGGGTTTCTCTCCATTTTATCCATGGGCTAGGCAATGCAGGTATTTGCCAGCTGTTAGCAAAGTTTGGCTCACCAGAAGCGATTTTCAGTGCCAAAGTTCACCAGCTGCGCGAAGTAGTCGATGACGATGTTGCCCAGAAGATTTCAAGCGGAGTCGACGTGGAATTGATTCAACCCACGCTTGACTGGCTACACAAAGACGATACACACATCGTCACTCTTGCCGACGAAACTTACCCTCAATGTTTACTGGAAATCACTAATCCACCTGCAGTGCTCTATGCGATTGGTGATTTGCGCTGGCTCAATCATCCGTCTATCGCGATAGTTGGCAGCCGAAACAGCACGCCACAGGGCGAGAAAAATGCAGAAGATTTTGCCGCCAGTCTGTGCAATTACGGTTTATGTGTGGTGAGTGGAATGGCATTGGGGATTGACGCAGCGGCGCATCGTGGTGCGATAAAAGCAAATGGCGCTACAATTGCAGTGGTCGGAACAGGCTTGGATATCGTGTATCCCGCTAGGCATCGCGATTTGGCGCATAAAATTGCCGAACGAGGCTTGATTTTGTCAGAATTTCCATTAGGTACGCCCTCAAAAGCACAAAATTTCCCACGCAGAAATCGCATTATCAGCGGCTTAAGTTTGGGTTGCTTGGTTGTGGAGGCTAATGTGGATAGTGGCTCTTTGATTACCGCACGCATGGCCGCAGAGCAGGGGCGTGAAGTATTTGCCATCCCTGGCTCTATTCACTCTCCTGTTGCAAAAGGTTGTCATCAACTGATTAAGCATGGTGCGAAACTAGTTGAAAATACCGAAGATATTGTAGAAGAACTGAAAAATCTACTGCCAGATATTAGCCCAATGGGGCTAACGGCAGAAACAGAGCGAAACGCATCGGAACCCAATACAGTTCTGGTTTGCATGGGTTTTGATGCAATTGATTTTGAAACGATATTAACCGTTTCTGGATTGACGACCGAGACACTTTCAGCCATGCTTATGGTAATGGAACTGGAAGGCAAAGTAACGACCTTGAGCGGTGGAAAATATCAACGTTTGATCTAAACACCAGCAATAAATAGATTCCAAATTGATAGCGAGGAGATGCTATGTTTGAAGTGTTAGTGTTCATGTTTGAAAATTATTTTTCGCATCATACAGCGCTGGATAGTGATGTGATGGAGCAGGAGCTTTCAGCTGCTGGATTTGACTCGTCTGATATTACTGGCGCGTTTGATTGGTATGCAGAAATGAAATCAAGATTAACCGAACCTGCACCTCATTATGCTCATAAACACTCTGGCTTGCGTGTATTTTCCGATATGGAGCTAAAGAAAATCAATACTGAAAGTATCGGATTTATTTTATTTCTACAGCAGGCGAATGTGATTAACGATATGGAACGCGATTTAATCATTGATCGTGCAATGGCGCTGAAACAACAAGTGATTACAGTAGAAGAGATGCGTTGGATTTCGATGATTGCGCTGTGGAACGAAGGTCGCGAAAAAGATTATTTATTTGTAGAAGATGCCTTATTTAATCCGCGCGGATTGGCTATTCACTAATCAATTTAGCTTCTAAAGCTAATATAATGTTTTAAGATTAAAAAAAATGAGCAAGTTGAATATTCAATCTGCTCATTTTTTTCAGCTATATCAATATATTTTCTAGCGTTATTTTTTATCTAGATTCTCAATAATTTTAGAAATAATACCTGCCTGATTAAGCGTGTAGAAATGCAAGCTTGGCACTCCCCAGCTCAGTAAAGTTTCACATAGTTCACTCACCACATCTATACCTAACGCCCGTAAGGACGGCATATCATCTGCATAAGCTTCTAAACGCAAGCGCAGCCAACGTGGAATTTCTGCGCCGCAAATACCCGAAAATCGAGCTAATTGCGTGTAGTTATAAATGGGCATAATGCCTGGCACGATCGGTATCGTAATGCCATCTGCTTCACAACTGTCCACAAATCTAAAATATGCGTCTGCATTGTAAAAATACTGTGTAATGGCGGAATCTGCACCAGCGTCTACTTTGCGTTTAAAGTTGGCCATATCTTTGGCGGCCGATAAGGCTTCCGGATGAAATTCGGGATAGGCGGCAACTTCAAGATGAAACCAATCTCCCGCTTCTTGCCTGATAAAACTCACCAGTTCATTGGCATATTTAAAATCACCCACGCTGACTTCGCCAGATGGCACGTCACCGCGCAGAGTAACTAAACGCTTAATGCCTTTAGCTTTGTAAGCTGAGAGCAGAGTGCGAATCTCCTCTTTGCTGGATGAAATACAGGAAATATGCGGCGCTGCTTGGTAGCCCTCTGCTTGAATTTCAAACACGGTTTCTTTGGTGCGATCAGTTGTAGAGCCGCCAGCGCCAAAGGTGACTGAAAAGAATTCAGGGTTAAATTTGGCCAGTTGTGTGCGTGTTTCACGCAAATTGGCAATGCCCTCCGCCGTTTTGGGCGGGAAAAACTCAAAACTTAATGGGATATTTTGCTTCATCTTTTACGTTATCTTTATTATTTTTTATCAACCACAACTGCACTCAGTATCCACGAAATAATGCTGTAAACAATCGCACCAATAATGCCAGCAGTAATTGTTTTTACATCAAATCCCTGTAAAAAATAACCCGCCAGCCAGAACATCAATCCATTAATCACGAAAATAAATAAACCCAACGTGAGAATAGTGACTGGTAGTGTGAGTATCAATAAAATGGGTTTAATCAATATATTGGCTAAACCAATGACCGCTGCCGCAATGAGGGCATACATAAAGCTAGACACATGAATGCCTGGTACAAAGTACGCTACGGCTAATAAAGCCAAAGCATTTAACAACCATCCAATCAGTAATTTCATGTGTCTGCTTCCTTTTTCTTTAATTAAATAAATTTAAAACTTAATAACGATAAGTATCAGGCTTAAAAGGACCATCTTGCGAAACGCCAATATAAGCTGCTTGTGTTTCAGATAATCTTGTTAGCTGCGCATTCAATTTTTTCAATTGTAATACAGCTACTTTCTCATCCAAATGTTTAGGTAACACATAAACACCAACTGGATAATCCGCTTGACGCGTAAACAACTCAATTTGCGCAATAGTTTGATTAGCAAAGCTTGAGCTCATCACGTATGAAGGGTGACCTGTACCGCAGCCTAAATTCACCAAACGACCTTTTGCCAATAGAATAATTTTTTTGCCATTTGGAAAAATCACGTGATCTACTTGTGGCTTGATTTCGTCCCATTCATATTTTTCAAGTGAAGCAACGTCAATCTCATTATCGAAATGGCCAATATTACACACAATCGCCTGATCTTTCATTTTTGCCATATGATCATGCGTAATCACGTGGTAATTGCCTGTTGCAGTGACAAAAATATCGCCATGCTCACAAGCATAATCCATTGTAACGACACGATAACCTTCCATCGCTGCTTGTAATGCGCAGATTGGATCAACTTCTGTTACCCATACTTGTGCGGATAAGGCACGCAATGCTTGCGCAGAGCCTTTACCTACATCACCATAACCAGCCACTATCGCTACTTTACCTGCAACCATTACATCGGTCGCGCGTTTGATTGCATCCACTAAAGACTCACGACAGCCGTATAGATTGTCGAATTTTGATTTTGTTACTGAGTCATTAACATTGATTGCAGGAAAAGCCAGTTTGCCTTCTTTATGCATCTGATACAAGCGATGCACGCCGGTGGTGGTTTCTTCCGTCACGCCAATAATTTTGGCCAAACGTGTTGAGTACCAAGTTGGGTCTGTTTTTAATTTGGCTTTAATTGCATCGAACAAGCAGATTTCTTCTTCTGAAGTTGGATTGGCAATCACAGATAAATCTTTTTCTGCGCGTGTACCAAGATGCAGCAATAATGTCGCATCGCCGCCATCATCCAGAATCATGTTGCTATAGCCGCCATCAGTCCATTCAAAAATGCGGTGGGTATAATCCCAGTATTCAGTCAGTGTTTCGCCTTTTACCGCGAAAACTGGTGTGCCGCCAGCCGCAATCGCAGCCGCAGCGTGGTCTTGGGTAGAGTAAATATTGCATGATGCCCAACGTACATCCGCGCCCAAATCTTTAAGCGTTTCAATCAGTACAGCAGTTTGAATGGTCATGTGTAGCGAGCCAGTGATGCGCGCGCCTTTGAGTGGTTGTGCACTTGCGTACTCTTCGCGAATAGCCATTAAACCTGGCATTTCTGTTTCAGCGATAGCGATTTCTTTACGACCGAATGTAGCTAAATTAATATCAGCAATCACATAGTCTTGGGCTATATGTTTAAAATCTGTAGTCACAGTATTCATTTTTCAATTCCTTGAAGTGTGACCAGAAGGGAGGGGCTGAGAACGAACCGATAAAGTTTGCAACTGTAACGGTTTTTGTTCACCCAAATCCCGTGTCTGGCACGGTTTAAATTAGGTGAACGCCGTTACAAGTTAACCAATATTTTGACTTAACTTGTAAACCGAGCCTGGGGTTTGCATGAAACAAACCTCGCAACGTTCCTCGGTTATCAATTACTACTAAAAATTAGGTTGCCATTATAATGAAATCATTGCCCATGTAAAGAAATTGTTCCGCAAAGCAATGATTTCATTCATAAAATTGGCATTACAGACCTGCGGCAGCTTTTAATGCAGCTGCTTTATCTGTCGCTTCCCATGTAAACTCAGGTTCATCTCGACCAAAATGCCCATAAGCTGCCGTTTTTGTGTAGATTGGGCGTAGTAAATCTAACATCTTCACAATGCCTTTAGGACGTAAGTCAAAATGTTCACGTACTAATTGGGTTAATACTTCGTTCGAAACTTTGCCTGTGCCATAAGTTTCTACCATCACAGAAGTGGGTTGTGCAACACCAATCGCGTAACTGACTTGCACCAAACAACGTGATGCCAAGCCGGCAGCCACAATGTTTTTTGCAACATAGCGACCAGCATAAGCCGCGCTACGGTCTACTTTTGAAGGATCTTTACCTGAGAAGGCGCCGCCGCCATGAGGTGCTGCACCGCCGTATGTATCGACAATGATTTTACGGCCTGTTAAACCGCAATCGCCTTGTGGGCCACCGATGACAAAACGACCGGTTGGGTTCACTAAAAACTTGATATCACCTTTGATTAACTCTTTAGGCAACATCGGTTTGATAATCTCTTCAATCGTCGCTTCACGAATATCTTCCAGACTGATTTCTGGCGAGTGTTGTGTAGATACCAGAACCGTATCAATTTTGTATGGTTTACCGTCTACATATTGCACGGTCACCTGTGATTTCGCATCAGGACGCAGCCATGGCAAACGGCCATCTTTACGTAATTGTGCTTGACGCTCCATTAGGCGGTGACTTAACCAAATCGGTAACGGCATGAGTTGTGGCGTTTCATCAACCGCATAACCAAACATTAAGCCTTGGTCGCCTGCACCTTGGTCTAATGGGTCGTCTTGTGCGCCATCTACACCTTGTGCGATGTCTGGCGATTGTTTGTCATAAGCAACTAATACGGCGCAACCTTTATAGTCGATACCGTATTCTGTATTGTCATAACCAATACGTTTAATCGTTTCACGTGCGACTTTAATATAATCAACGTTGGCTGTAGTGGTGATTTCGCCTGCTAATACGACCAAGCCAGTATTAGCTAAAGTTTCAGCAGCCACTCGGGCGGTTGGATCTTGTTCTAAAATAGCATCTAAAATGCTGTCAGATACTTGGTCTGCGAGTTTGTCCGGATGGCCTTCAGAAACAGATTCTGAGGTAAAAAGGTATTCGTTCATGAGTGCGCCTTGAAAACTTAAATATTTATAAAAGAGAAAACAATATCGACTAAAGGCTAAAGCAAATATTGTTAATCACTGTTGGATTACGGATTGTACATGGTTAACCACTTGTAAACACTCAAATTTGGTAGAATATGAGTAACTAATTGAGGTAAAAATGCTACTAAAGTTCACAAAAATGCAAGGTGCGGGTAATGATTTTGTCGTCATTGATGGCTATTCAGAAAGTATCGCGCTTAGTTCCAGCCAAATCAAAAAAATAGCCAATCGCTATTTTGGCGTTGGTTGCGATCAATTATTGATGGTTGAAAAAAGCACATCAGCAGATGTGGATTTTAAATACCGTATTTTTAACGCAGATGGCGGGGAAGTGGAGCAGTGTGGCAACGGCGCACGTTGTTTTGCCAGATATGTCACTAAAAAAGGTTTAACGCAAAAGCAACACATTAAAGTTGAAACAGCTAGCGGCGTGATTGTGCTGCAATTACAATCAGATGGCCAAGTGACGGTGAATATGGGTGCCCCTGTTTTTGAGCCAGCACGTATTCCTTTTGCTGTGGAAAATCGGCAAGTGCAGTATGCATTGCAGTTACAGTCAGAAACAATCATGATTTCGGCCGTTTCAATGGGTAATCCACATGCAGTCACTTTGGTGGATGATGTAGAAACTGCAAATGTGGCGACCTTTGGACCACAAATTGAAGCGCATGCGAGTTTTCCACAACGGGTTAACGCGGGATTTATGCAAATTGTGAATCCGCATGAAATCAATCTGCGCGTGTACGAACGTGGTAGCGGCGAAACGCTTTCTTGCGGCACAGGTGCTTGCGCCGCAGCGGTCAGCGGTATTGCTTCGGGGCTTTTGCAATCACCAGTTTCGGTGAATACGCGTGGTGGAAAACTAAATATTGCCTGGCCTGGAGAAGCTGAGCCAGTGATGATGACTGGGCCGGCAGAGTTTGTGTTCGAAGGACAGGTTGAGATTTAAGGTTTTTATTAAAGTTAATGGTTAATTTAGGGAATATTGCATGTTAGAAGAAATAAATTTAGACGAAATCAAAGCCTATTTAAAAAATCACCCTGAATTTTTTGAAGAAAACGCTGCATTACTAGCGGATATTCACCTACCAAGCCCGCACGGTAACGGCACGATTTCATTGGCAGAGCGTCAGCAATTGGCGCAGCGTGACAAAATTAGCGCGCTTGAGGGCAGATTCTCTGAATTGGTTTTGAATGCACAACAAAATGATGCCTCTGCGAATAAAGTGCATGCTTTTAATGTGCGTTTGCACCAGGCAAAAAGTTTCGATGCGATTGAGCAGTTAATTAGTCATGATTTGCCTGAGCTTTTTGACTTAAGTGACACTTGTCTGCGCGTTTGGGTGCAGCCATTGGAGCAATCTAGCAAAGCAAATCTAGTGTTCAGCGAGACTTCTGAAATGATTAAAACCTGGGTTGCTGCATTGGCTAAACCTTATTGCGGTAAGCCGCCTGCGATTGTGGGGGAGGATTGGTTCATAGACCCATCCATCACGCTTGCTATCATTCCCTTACGCCATGCGCAATTGTTTGGATTTCTAGCATTGGCTAGTGATAGCGAAAATCGTTTTTATGAAGGCATGGGCACAGATTTCTTAAATAAGATAGGTGAACTTGTGAGCGCTGCATTATCAAGACAGCTTGATTTTGCATAATGGATACTACTGACTAAGATATTTTAGATTTGGCGCTGGTATAGAAAACCAATGGCTGTTCAAAACTTAATGGAAATTTCTGAAGAAAAACCAGCTTCTAAAAGCTTGGTTGAGCAATATCTTGATTTTTTAAATTTTGAGCGTGGTTTAAGTGCATTGACGCGGCAAAATTACGCCAGAGATTTGGCGCAATTGATTCAAGCAAGCGAACTGACCAAATTAAGCGAATTGCAAAACACCCATATCAGGCGTTTTGTCGCGGGTTTACACAGCAAAGGCTTGGGTGGAAAAAGTATCGCCCGACTGTTATCTTGCTGGCGTGGATTTTTTAATTATCTGATTCGTGATCATGGCTATACCCAAAACCCTGTATTAGGTTTGCGTGCGCCAAAATCGGCAAAAACTTTGCCGCAAGCTTTATCCATTGAGCAAACCGTTAAACTGGTGAATATTGAAGAAGATAGTGTATTAAGTGCCCGCGACCATGCCATCTTAGAGCTATTTTATTCGTCTGGTTTACGTTTGAGTGAGTTGGTTAATTTGAATATGAGCGCGCTGGATTTTGTAGAAGGCACGGTAACGGTAACAGGTAAAGGCAATAAAACGCGCATTGTGCCACTAGGTGATTTTGCCATCAAAGCCATACAAAGCTGGTTGGCAGTACGCCCCAATGTGGTGAGTGAGCTAGCTGATAAACCTGTCTTTATTGGCTTGCAAGGCAAGCGGATTTCGGCACGTAATATTCAATATCGCATCAAAGAGTGGGCGATCAAACAAGGTATTCATTCATCGGTGCATCCGCATATGCTGCGGCACAGTTTTGCTACACATGTGCTGCAATCCAGCGGAGATTTGCGCGCCGTACAGGAAATGCTTGGTCACGCCAACATTAGCACCACGCAAGTGTATACGCATTTAGATTTTCAGCACTTAAGCAAAATATATGATGCCGCGCATCCAAGAGCTAAAAAGAAACTCGCCAAATAATTAGCAATTAATTCAAATTTTATTTAAATTTTATTTAAATTTGCAGTTTAAATGTACGTTTAGCACCCAATATATATTAATGTACGTTATATAAATTAATAATCACAAACCATTAACCAATGTTAGGAAAACAAAATGGAACATACACTACCGGCTTTACCCTACGCTAGAAATGCGCTTGTACCGCATATTTCAGAAGAAACGCTGGATTTTCACTATGGCAAACATCACCAAACCTATGTGACCAACTTGAATAATTTGATTAAAGGCACTGAGTTTGAAAACAGCAGTCTTGAAGAAATTATTAAAAAATCATCTGGCGGCATTTATAACAATTCTGCGCAAATTTGGAACCACACATTTTTTTGGAACAGCTTGAAGCCAAATGGCGGCGGCGCTCCTACAGGCGCATTAGCCGATGCAATCAACAAAAAATGGGGCAGTTTTGATGAATTTAAGAAAGCTTTTCAGGCTTCAGCGGTTGGTAATTTCGGCTCTGGTTGGACATGGCTAGTTAAAAAGGCGGATGGCAGCGTGGATATCGTGAACATGGGCGCAGCAGGTACGCCATTAACAACAGGCGACAAAGCACTGTTAACAATTGATGTGTGGGAACATGCATATTACATTGATTATCGCAACGCACGCCCTAAATTTGTAGAAGCGTTTTTGGCTTCGCTGGCCAATTGGGATTTCGCAGAAAAAAATTACGCTTAAAATTTGTTGTAAGTTAATAATTAAGACATTGTATGAAAAAGCCCTTGGAGAACCTTGGGCTTTTTTATTTTTAGCCTGAAATTTATGTACAGTTTGTTACCTGGTGATTAATAAAATGATGGCGTATGTTAAGAAAATCTAAAGGAATCTAGTTTATTATATTGACATAGTTAGTTAGCTAACTATAATGATGCTAATCAATTTGGTTTTAAAGATTATTGAATTAAAGCCAATATTTTTTAGGGTTGTTATTTACACAGTTTAATTAGGAGAAATTTTAAAATGAAAAACTTGTTAAGTAGTACATGTGTGTCTTTGCTATTAACTTTGGGGTTGTCGACTAGTGCAGTGGCTGGGGATAGCAACATTAAATCAATTGTTGAATCAGCAAACACAGCTTGGAATCAAGCGCTCAACACTGGCAATGCAAAAGCGTTGTCAAACCAATATGTAGAAAATGCAACACTATCTCCTGGAGATGGAAAGGTTCTGGTTGGCAGAACTGAAATTGAGAGTCTATTCAAGAGTTTTGTTGCAAATGGTGTGCACAACCATACGCTAGAAGTCGTTAATGTGGGCGGTTCTGGCAATATGATTTACCAAATATCTAAATGGAGTGCTAACGGAGCAGAGGCTAATGGCAAAGTGCCGGCTTTTGGTGGAATCACAACAAGTGTCTTGATTAAAGGTGCTGATGGTAAATGGCTAACGCAGTCACAAGTGTGGAACGTTGCTAATTAATTCGCTAATTAGGTCAATTTATGTGTGTTTAAAAGGCCGCTTTAGCGGCCTTTTTTTAAACTTAATTATTTTTTAACCTTATTTTCTGCTAGTATTGCAACTATGTTGCATAGGATTTTTGTTCATTTAAGCTTAGTTGTGCTATTTGCTTTCACGCAAATGGGCATTGCAACGCATGAAATTAGTCATTTTGCCGATTTAACGCAACAAACACAGCAGGATAAAAATACTCCGAATCATCAATGTGAGCAGTGCATTAGTCATGCAGGTATTGATAATGGCTTGAGTTCGCAAGCTTATGTTTTTGTTTTACAGCAAGCAGTTTCAATTGCTGTAATTAGTCTAAAAGCCAATTTTTTCAACACCACCAGCCAGCATTACGCTGCGCGCGCGCCACCTCAAACCTCATAAATATTCATGTTCCAGCAACTTGTTGCTGGCTATTACTATTTTTTGAGGAATTTCCATGTACGACATCAATCAATCGCAAATGCGTAAGGCATTTGCATGTAAACCTATTATTTTGGCGCTTGCAGCATTATTTACCAGCAATGCATTCGCTGAAGAAACCAATATTGAAATAGCGCCAGTGGCGATTACTGGCAATCCTTTAGGCGTCGATTCTGATGAGTTGATTGTGCCAGTGAGCGTGCTGAATGGGCGCGAACTAAGCCTTAGGCGTGAAGGCACAATTGGCGAAACGTTAAATGGTATTCCTGGTGTGACGGCGACTCAATTTGGGCCGAATGCCTCACGTCCGGTGATTCGCGGTTTAGACGCAGAACGTGTGCGCATCATGCAAAACGGTGTCGGTATTTTAGATGCTTCATCGTTAAGTTTTGACCATGCCGTGAGTGTAGACCCGCTGATTATTGAACAAATTGATGTGGTGCGCGGACCAGCCGCACTACTATATGGCGGCAGTGCTGTTGGCGGCGTGGTGAATGCGATTGATCATCGTATTCCTAAAGAGCAGTTAGATGGAATTACTGGACGTGCCGAAACACGTTTTGGTGGGCCGGATAATACGCGAAACGGTGCGGCGGTTGTAGACCTGGGTAATGGACAGTTTGCGATTCACGCGGATGTGTACAAGCGTAAAACGGATGATCTGGATATTGACGGTTTTGCTGTATCAAAACGTAAAAGTGAAGCGGATGGCACACCACGCGAAAATCGTGGCAAGCTGGTGAATAGTAGCTCAGACGGCGATGGCGGTGCTTTGGGTGCATCGCTGACATTTGATAACGGCTACGCTGGTATTTCGTATTCCACTATGAATAATAACTATGGCACTGTGGCGGAAGAAGCTGTGCGCATTGATATGAAAAGTGACCGCTGGGATGTAGCGAGTGAGTTTACTGACTTGGGAAATGTGATTAATCGCGTGAAATTTCGCATGGCGCATACCGATTATGAACATGTCGAATTAGAAGATGGCGAAGTTGGTACGACTTTTAAAAATCGTGGCGTTGAAGGTTCATTTGAGGCTGGGCATGCGCCAATTCAAACCGGCTTAGGCAATTTGAACGGCGTTATTGGTTATCAGTTCAGCAATACTAATTTTGAAGCATTGGGCGAAGAGGCGTTTGTGCCGGGTGTTAACTCACAAAGTCATGCTTTATATCTGTATGAAGAGTTGCCGATAGGTAATAATGAAAAAACACAGCATAAAATCACTTTTGGCGGTCGTTTAGGCCATACATCGGTTGATTCAAAAGACAATGCCAATTTTGGCATAGGCCAAAATAACAGCTTTAATCCAAACAGCTTTGCGCTAGGTGGCTTGTACAGTTTGAACGAGCAATGGTCGTTAACCGGCAATTTATCGCACAACGAGCGCGTGCCGAGTTATTTTGAGTTATATGCCAATGGCGCGCATATCGCGACAGGTCAATTTGAGTTGGGTAATAGTAATTTTGATGTCGAAAAATCGAATGGTATCGATGCGCAGATTCGTTGGAAACAAGGTAAAAATTCATTCAGTCTAGGCGCTTATTACACACGATTTAATAATTTCATCGGGCTTTTTGATACGGGTGAAATTGAGCCAGTTGAGAATCTACCTGTGGCGCAATTCAGAGCGGTGCCAGCGGTATTCAAAGGGTTGGAGGCAGAAGGTAAATTCAACGTTGCCAATAATCTGGATTTAACGATTCGCGGTGATTATGTGCATGCTAAAGAAAAGCGTACAAATGAATATCTGCCACGTATCTCGCCGCTACGACTAGGCGCTGGCCTGCAATATCAGCTAAATCGCTTTAGTATCAGGCTGGATGCATTGCACGCCTTTAAACAAGACAATACAGCTGAAAATGAATTGGCAACCGATAGCTACACCAATGTGAGCGCTTTAGTGGCGTATAAATTGCCGACCAAGCTTAATCTGGAATTGTTTGCCAAAGCCAATAATCTGCTCAATGATGAGATTCGTGAGCATACATCGTTCTTAAAAGACATTTCGCCAGCAGGTCAGCGGTCACTGTTAATTGGCTTGCGTGGGGATTTTTAACGCTAGCTAACTGAACCAAATGATTTTTTAAAAAATCAATAAAGTAACTTCAATTAAGTTAGGGTAAATATAAGTCCAGTGAAATATATTGTATTAGGGTTGGTATTTTTTATTTCAGTAGCGGCAGGTTGGTTAACTTTATTAGAGTACAGAGATGACGGCTATGGTAACCATGGCTGGCATTTTAAAGAATAATTGCTGAAAATTATTTGGTACTGGATTGATATGAAAACCTAGTTAATCAGGATTAAGCACCAAATAATCACTACATTTGCCAGTGCAATAAACACGGCCGCACTGCCAATATCTTTCGCGCGTTTGGCCAGTTCGTGGCGTTCGATGGAAACGCGATCAACAACGGCTTCAATTGCTGAATTCAATAACTCTACAATCAACACCAGTAAAACACTGCCTATCATTAAAGCACGATTTAAAGCCGCTTGTTCTAAATAAAATGCCAGTGGAATGAATATCGCTGCCAGTAACACTTCTTGCCTAAAAGCATCTTCATGTTTATATGCGGCTTTAAAGCCATCCAGTGAATAACCAAATGCATTGAACAGGCGGCGCAAACCGGTTTTGCCTTTAAAAGGACTTTCAGTATGCGCTTGGTTTGACGATTGGTTTGAATTAGTCGGGTCTATTTTCATTGCGCAATAACATTCATTAAAATTAATCGGATTATTTTAACATGCGTTATCATATTGTTTTGTTTCAAGTTAATTAATCTAAAAAGGTTTGCAGATGGCACGCACAGTACAATGTATTAAATTAGGTAAAGAGCTGGAGGGCATGGATTTTCCTCCTTATCCAGGTGAGTTGGGCAAACGTATTTATCAGCAAGTTTCTAAAGAAGCTTGGGCGGCATGGCTAAAACAACAGACCATGCTAGTGAATGAAAATCGCCTTAGCTTGGCAGATCCGGCAGCGCGTAAATATTTAAGCGAGCAAACGGAGAAATACTTTTTTGGTGACGGTGCCGATACGGCGAGTGGTTATGTGCCGCAATAATATATGCCGCCCCAAAATAATTAATTGAGTAGGTGTAGCGTAAAAAAACCATACTAGTCTTAGTATGGTTTTTTGCTTTCTGAGGCGATAACTTTTTTTATTTAAATGGATTAGAAAATTATGAATAAGGTCAATTACATTTATACAAAATATATTTGTACAAATGTAATTGGTGGCGTACACTCATTTTCAGTTTTGCGCGTTTTAATCGTATTAACTAACTTTTTACTTAACTTAAGAATATGACAGAAAAACCAGCACTTTTAGTAAATCAGGAATTACAGGCCAAATTAGCTAATGCTTCATTACAGCATTTTCGGGTGATTTTTAGCTCGGTTAAGAAACATTCAAGCGATACGGAGTCTGCTTGCGGCATTAGCAACTCTCAGCTTTGGGTGCTATACGAGTTGCATAAAGCGCCAGATTTAAAAGTGTCTGAGCTAGCAACTAACTTAGCGATTCATCAATCGACAGCAAGTAACTTAATTGAAAAACTGGTTAAAAAAATGCTGATTGTCAAAAAGCGCGAAACAACGGATCAGCGCGTTGTGCGTCTGTCGCTCACAGAGCAGGGGTTGGCCATTATCAAAAACGCACCGCCATCACCTAGAGGCGTGTTACGAGACGCGCTTGATCGTTTAGATGCAGATGTGCTGGAAAATTTAACGCAAAGCTTAGCCTTGCTGTCGCTGCAAATTAACAGCAAGGATGTTAATGCGGGCTTAATTCCATTGACCGATTTGTAGCATTGAGTAGTTGAATCTGCTTTAAATACAAAGCATTAATAAGCATTAAATGGAGTGCAAGGCTCAAGCCATGCCTTAACCAATTCCATATCACTTAACAAAGGAACGACATTGTCATTAAATGAAATACATGCCAAGTCAAAAAAAGTCATTGGCGTATTTGGCGAAGTATTAGCGGATATTTTCCCTGATCAAACAGTTCTTGGTGGCGCACCATTTAATGTGGCGCGCCATTTACAGGCATTTGGTATGCATCCGGTGATGATTACCAGAACTGGCCAAGACGCCTTGCGTAAACAGTTTTTGCAAGAAATGCAGCGATTAAAAATGGATGTATCCGGCCTGCAAATCGATGCCAAGTATCCGACAGGGCAAGTCAAAGTAGAAATGAGCAGTGACGGGCATCAGTTTGATATATTGGAAGACCAGGCGTATGACCATATCCACGCCGGTATTACGCATATGGTGACCATGTCACTGAAGCCGGAAATGGTTTATTTTGGCACCCTGGCACAACGTAGTATGCCCTCTCGTCTGGCGCTGGATAAGTTTTTAGAAGATGGCAAATGCCCGCGCTTTCTAGACGTTAACCTGCGGGCGCCCTTTTACAATAAGCATATGATAAAACGCTCTATTTTGCGCAGTGATATCGTTAAGATGAATGAAGTAGAGTTAGCTATTATTGCTAAGTATTTCAAAATGGATGCCGCAAGCCTGCATGATAAAGCCAAACAATTAGCGACTGAATTTGGCATTAAACAAGTGATTGTCACCGCAGGTGCGCAAGGTGCCTGGGTGCTGGCAGATGAGAATATCATTGAAACCACAGCTGTATCTAGCATGCAAGCTCCATTTATAGACTCGGTTGGTGCAGGTGATGCATTTTCATCTGTCTGTATGGTAGCGAACATACTAAATTGGGATCATGCCACTATGATTAACCGTGCGAATGAATTTGCTGGTGCAGTTTGCAGCATTCGTGGCGGTGCGCCAACAGATACTGGTTTTTACACGCCTTTTGTTAATCATTGGAATCTATAGTTAATCATAATTTGAATAAACAACAGGAAAAGTCTGAAAATCCTATTTACGTGCTGATGATTAGCATGCATGGATTGATTCGTGCGAATGATTTGGAGCTGGGGAAAGATGCCGATACAGGCGGACAGGTCACTTATGTGGTGGAATTGGCGCGTGCGCTGGCAAAACATAAAAGCGTGGATAAAGTCGACCTGCTCACCAGATTAATTGAAGATAAGAACATTTCTGCGGAATATGCCGCAACAGAAGAACCACTGGACCCAGGCGCGCGCATTATACGATTGCGCTGCGGGCCGAAACGCTATTTAAGAAAAGAAGTGTTGTGGCCACATTTAGATCAAGTGGTTGATAAAGCATTACATTTTCTAAGGCAGCAGGCCAGGATCCCCGATTTAATCCATACGCATTATGCGGATGCCGGCTATGTCGGGCAGCAATTATCATTGCTACTTGGTATACCGCAAATACATACTGGTCATTCACTTGGGCACCCTAAACGAGATCGTTTAATGGCAAGTGGCAGAAAAGCATCTGCCATTGAAAAGCAATTTAATTTTGAACGCCGCATTGCCATTGAAGAAGATATTATTCAGCATGCCTCATTGATTGTGACCAGCACCAAGCAAGAGATTGAGCAGCAATATGGCATGTACAATAATTTTAACCAATCACGTTTTAGCGTGATTCCGCCAGGCACGGATACGTCAAGATTCTTTCCGCCTGGTCGATTGAAACAAGAAACACCGATACAGCAAAAAATTGATGGTTATTTAGCGGACCCTGAAAAACCACTTATCTTTGCCATGAGCAGGCCAGATGATCGCAAAAACATACACGGTTTAATTGAAGCGTATGGCAATAGCCCGGCGTTGCAGGCGGCAGCTAATTTATTGATTGTGGCGGGCGAGCGCGAAGATATCAGAGGTTTAGAAGAATCGCAGCGAAAGGTCATGACGCAATTATTGTTCGATTTAGATCGCTATGATTTATGGGGGAAAGTGGCAATTCCAAAATTCGTCGCGCAAGAAGATGTGCCCGAATTGTATCGCTTGGCGGCAAGGCGTCGCGGCGTATTTGTTAACCCGGCTTTTACAGAGCCGTTTGGCCTAACCTTGATTGAGGCCGCCGCAAGTGGTTTACCTTTCGTGGCGCCAGATGATGGCGGCCCGCGCGATATATTGGACAATTGCCGCAATGGGGTGATTGTAGATACGTTGGACAGTAGCGCGATTGCGGATGGTTTATTGTCCGTATTAGCAGATAAAAAACGCTGGCGCAAATCGGCTACTAGTGGCTTGGCTGGAGTTTGGCGGCATTATAGTTGGGCTGCGCATGTGGATAAATATATGAAAGAAGTCAGCCGATTGTTACGTCGCGATCAAAAACGTTTGCGTCGTCAACAGGCTTTAAATTTAAACGCAGAAATCTCAAACACGGAAAAATCGCGTATACCGCTGGCCAGCATGGCGCTTATTAGTGATATTGATAATACGCTGGTGGGTAATAAAAAATCGCTAAAAGATTTAACAGGCTGGATAGATAAGAATAAAGCGCGCTGTGTTTTTGGTGTAGCGACGGGGAGATCGCTTGAAAGTGCTGTGGAAATCCTTAAAAAAAATCAGGTTAACATACCGGATGTGCTGATTACTTCTGTCGGTTCTGAGATTCATTATGGTAAAAAATTAGTGCCAGATACTGGCTGGTCAGCGCATATTCGGTACATGTGGCGAAAAGATGCACTTGAAAAAGCGTTAGCCCATTTCCCGGGATTGACTTTACAAGCACCAGAGAATCAGCGTGAATTTAAATTAAGCTATATCGCAAAACCAGCGGTAATGCCGCCTTTGAGTGAAATTAAAAACCATCTGCGTCAATACAACTTGCACGCTCAACTGATTTACTCACATGAGGAGTTTTTAGATATATTGCCGGTGCGCGCTTCTAAAGGTCATGCCGTTCGTTATCTGTCTTATAAATGGGGCCTGCCGCTGGAAAACTTTGTAGTGGCGGGAGATTCTGGTAACGATTTTGAAATGTTGATTGGCGATACGCGTGCGATTGTGGTGGGTAACTATAGTCAGGAGTTAGAAAGATTGCGCCACAGCGAGCATATCTATTTTGCCTCGCAACATTATGCGGCGGGTATTCTAGAAGGCCTGGCGCATTATGGCTTACAGGCTTCTATTGTGGTGAAATAAGGCATAAGGCTATGTATGAGCAAGTTTCACATTCGTTGTTAAACGACATTCTGACCGAAATTGAAGCGGAAATTAAAGATAAAAACCTGCAGTATTTTTATACGCGATTAGGTGCGAACTTTTATGCGATTTATTCGCTATTCCATCAATTGTACGGTCATCGTGACGACTTCAAATTACAACTACATCAGTTAGTTAAAATACTCACGCGCTCATATATCGCACGCTCAGAAGATTTGCGTCAGCTTGATCTGGCGCGCGAAAAAAACCATAACTGGTTTTTAAGTCAGCAATGGGTAGGCTATGCAATTTATTGCAGAGAATTTTCCGGAAATCTAAAAGGCTTGGATAAAAGGCTGGGCTACCTGCAAGAGCTTGGTATCAATATGCTGCACATCATGCCGATTTTAGATTGCCCCAAAGGTAAGAGTGACGGCGGATATGCGGTGCGCGACTTTAGAAATATCAATGCAGAAATCGGTACGGTTGAAGATCTGGATGCGCTGGCAGTTAATCTTAAAAAACGCGATACATTGCTAGTGCTGGATGTGGTGGTGAATCACACGTCTGATGAACATGCTTGGGCGCTTCAAGCGATAGCAGGGGATAAAAAATACCAAGATTATTACTATGTTTTTGATGACCGTAGTATGCCCGATTTGTATGAGGAAACCATGCCTGAAGTATTCCCGGAAAATGCGCCGGGTAACTTTACATGGAACGCGGAAATGGGCAAATGGGTGATGACCGTTTTCAATGATTATCAGTGGGATTTAAATTATCAAAACCCCGCCGTTTTTATTGAAATGGTAGACATCATTTTATATTGGGCTAATCACGGTGCGGATATTATCCGGCTGGATGCAGTTGCTTTTTTATGGAAGAAAATCGGCAGTACCTGCCAGAATGAGCGCGAAGCACACTGGATATTACAATTGATGAAAGATTGTTGCCAGGTAACCGCGCCCGGCGTCTTATTTATTGCCGAGGCGATTGTTGCACCAATTGAAGTGATTAAGTATTTTGGCGAAGATGCGATTAACGCCAAAGAGTGCGAAATTGCTTATAACGCGACATTAATGGCGCTGCTGTGGGAGGCCGTAGCCACAAAAAATGCCCTGCTACTAAATCGTGCCATTAGGTCAATTCCAGATAAATTAGAACGTGCAACCTGGCTTAACTATGTGCGCTGCCATGATGATATTGGCTTGGGATTTGATGATAATGACATTCGCCTCGCTGGGTATGACCCTGCATTGCACCGTCAGTTTTTACTGAATTATTACACAGGGCAATCTGCAAGCTCTACCGCTAAGGGTATTGCCTTTGGTACTAATATTAAGAATGGCGATGCACGTATTGCAGGTTCGCTCGCCTCGCTGGCAGGATTAGAAGCGGCAATTGAACAAAATGATGCCGATGCAATTCAACGCAGTATTGACACCATCTTGCTACTACATGGCGTTATATTGGCTTTTGGTGGCATACCGTTGATTTATTATGGTGATGCGATTGGCACGTTAAACGATAGAGCGTATTTAAAGGATGAGTATAAAAAAAACGATAATCGCTGGATTCACCGCCAAATAATGAATTGGCAGCGAAGTGAGCTGCGCAACGAAAAAGGCACTGTTGAACAGCGCATCTTTTCTGGTCTAAAAAAGATGATTGTAACTAGAAAAGAAATTACCGCATTTGCAGATCATAATAATCGTGAGTTAATTGCATTGGATAATCCACACCTGTTTTGTTTTGTGCGGTTTGATGGTGCAGGAAGATATCCGCGCGTGCTAGTGATTTGTAACTTTGACCACGCAGAACAATCATGCGATATTGACGGTTTACGTAAGCTTGGCTTATTGTCACATGCTGTGGTAAAAAATCTGCTTTCAGATGACATCATTGATTTATCCACTTCAATGTTAAGCATTCCGCCGCTTGGCATGTATTGGTTGGATACTTAATTGTTTTAAGAAACAGAACGTTTTTCACATTTCACAGCCGAAGCTGAAGTATTTATAAAAATAGGAACCTACATGAAGAAGCTACACACATTAATATTGTTTTTTTCTTACTCGACTTTATCAGTAGCCGGAAATAACCTTACTATCCCAGTCAACTTTATTGATGAATCCGCTGTTGGTGCAAAAGCTGGTCAAGTAGTGGTGACTGAATCTGAATATGGATTGGTTTTTACACCTGATCTTGCAGGATTAAAACCTGGGTCATATGGTTTTCATGTGCATGAAAATCCCAGTTGTAATGCTCTGGAAAAAGACGGGCAAAAAGTAGCTGGTTTGGCCGCGGGTGGGCATTTGGATCCACAGAAAACAGCTAAACATGATTATCCTTGGGGTGATGGGCATCTAGGTGATTTGCCGCCACTCTTTGTGAATGCCGATGGCGTAGCTAATCAGCCAGTATTGGCACCACGACTTAAATTGACAGACTTATCAAAAAAATCACTCATGATTCACGCGGGTGGAGACAATCATTCCGATCATCCTAAACCATTGGGTGGTGGCGGGAAGCGCATGTTGTGTGGCGTGATTGAGTAAGCGTAAATAAATAAAAAAGCACCTGATAAAGGTGCTTTTTTATTAAACAGCTCACTAACCTGAGATTGCCAGCAGAAATAACGCTTAAGGCTCTAAGGTCTCACGTTCCATTTCTTGCAGGCTGCTATGGCGAACATCTTTGCCTTTCACCATATACACCACATATTCAGCGATATTTTTAGCATGGTCGCCGATACGCTCAATCGCTTTTGCCACAAACAATACTTCTAATGACATGGAAATCGTACGCGGATCTTCCAGCATGTACATCACCAATTGACGCATCGCGGCACGAAATTGCTCATCGACCAACTCATCCTGTTTTGCCACTTCTACCGTTTGGCTTACATCCAAGCGTGCAAATGCGTCTAATGATGTACGCAGCATTTCACGTACGATTTTAACCATCGCTTTGATTTCAGTAAAACGCGGCTTGTACATGCGATCTTCATCAAAAATACGTTGTGCGGTACGGGCAATTTTTGTCGCCTCATCACCAATACGTTCTAAATCGGTGATGGTTTTTACTATCATCATAACCATGCGTAAATCGCCTGCCGCCGGCTGACGGCGAGCGATAATATGGCTACAGTCCTCATCAATTTGCACTTCAAGGGTATTAACGCGCGCATCGTTATCCATAACCTCTTTGGCGAGTTTAATATCTGCTTTGGTTAATGCTTCTAATGCGTTAACAATTTGCTGCTCAACCAAGCCGCCCATTTCAAGCACTTTAGCGCGAACGGATTCCAGTTCGGCATCGTATTGTTTAGAGGTATGTTCAAATTGCATGTCTGCTATCCTTATTCATTGCTAAATATTATCCACGCTAATGGTAGTTAACAATTGTGACAGTAATATGATTGGATATTAATATATTAAAAGTATTATTTTTTATAAGTCACAACACCGTCTGCCGTGGCTAAAAGCAATACATTCGCAGGGCGCGCAGCAAACAGACCGTTGGTTACTACACCTACAATTTGATTTACTTTGGCTTCAAAGGCAATCGGATCGCTAATAGTTAAACCATGCACATCTAAAATGAGGTTGCCGTTGTCCGTTGTGAAGTCACGCAATTGAGGCTGGCCACCTAATTTAACCAATTCACGCGCAACATGACTTTTAGCCATTGGCAGCACTTCTATTGGTAGTGGAAATTTGCCCAAAACCGGTACGTATTTGCTGGCATCGCAAATACAAATAAATTGTTTAGCCACGGCCGCCACGATTTTTTCGCGCGTTAATGCACCGCCGCCTCCTTTTAACATATGCAAATGTTCCGTAATTTCATCTGCGCCATCTACATAAATATCTAAACTATCTACGCTGTTTAAATCAAATACTTCAATGCCATGGCCGCGTAAACGTTGTGCAGTGGCTTCACTGCTGGCTACGGCGCCATCAATTTTATGTTTAACCTTTGCTAATTCTTCAATAAAAAAGTTGGCGGTTGAGCCTGTACCCACACCAATAATGCCGCTTTTTACATATTCAACTGCTGCTTTTGCTACTTGTTGTTTTAATTCGTCTTGTGTGAATGCCATTTTCGTAAATCCCTAATAATTTCTTTATAATACAAACAACTCACTATCATACACTGCGCTACTTAATTTCTAAATAGCGCGTTTTATAATAAAGATAATCCTAATAAACACACGTTTAGACATTACTAAAAACTGCGCATGACGATAAATTACAGACAGAAAATAGAAAATTCCCACGTTTACGATGTGGCTAAAAAAACACCATTAGAGTTTCAACCCAACTTATCTGCACGTATCCATAACCGTGTATTGCTAAAACGCGAGGATATGCAGCCTGTGTTCTCGTTCAAGTTGCGCGGTGCATACAACAAAATGGCGAGTTTGCCTGCGGAAGTGTTGGCGCGCGGTGTTATTGCGGCCAGTGCGGGAAACCATGCACAAGGCGTTGCTTTGAGTGCACAAAAATTGGGTTGTCGCGCAGTGATTGTCATGCCGACTACTACGCCATTAATTAAGATTGATGCGGTTAAAAGTAGGGGCGCAGAAGTCGTGCTATTCGGTGATAGTTATTCCGACGCTTACGTGCATGCCTTAACCTTAGAGCAATCCGAAGGCCTCACTTTTGTGCATCCTTATGACGACCCGGATGTGATTGCCGGGCAGGGTACGATTGCGATGGAGATTCTGCAAAGCCACCCGGAGCCAATAGAGGCTATTTTTTGCTGTGTGGGCGGTGGCGGTTTAATTGCGGGTATCGCAGCATATATAAAAGCGCTACGCCCGGAAATAAAAGTGATTGGTGTAGAGGCCAGTGATGCGGAAGCGATGTCAGAATCGCTTAAACAGGGCAAGCGCGTGATGTTGGATCAAGTGGGACTATTTGCTGATGGCGCGGCGGTTAAGCAGGTGGGCGAGCATACTTTTGAGTTGTGCCAACAGTTTGTAGATGAAATGATTGTGGTCGATAACGATGCAATATGCGCGGCGGTAAAAGATGTGTTTGAAGATACACGCAGTATTTTAGAACCAGCGGGTGCATTAGCCACGGCTGGCATTAAAGAATACGCCAAGCGCAATAATCTTACTGGCAAAACACTGGTTGCTATTGCTTCCGGCGCCAATATGAACTTTGACCGTTTACGTTTTATTGCGGAACGTGCAGAAATTGGTGAAAAGCGTGAGGCGGTATTGGCGGTGACGATACCTGAAAAGGCTGGCGCATTTAAGACATTCTGTCGCTTGCTGGGTGACCGCAATATCACTGAATTTAATTATCGTTATTCTGACCCGGTCGCGGCACATATTTTTGTGGGCGTGGCGATTGCTGACCCCCTTGAATCTGTACAATTGGTGCAGGATTTACAGACACATGGCTTACCCGTATTGGACTTAACCGACAATGAAGTTGCAAAATTGCATTTGCGGCATTTGGTTGGTGGACATGCGCCTCAGGCGGAAAATGAAGTGTTGTATAGATTTGAATTTCCTGAGAAGCCAGGTGCACTTTTGAAATTTTTAGATACGATGGGGCACGATTGGAATATCAGTTTATTCCATTATCGCAATCATGGTGCCGATAATGGACGTGTACTTGTGGGCATGCAAGTACCGCCGAACCAATTACAGGAGTTTTCTACATTTTTACAGGCCTTGGATTATCCATACTGGGATGAGACGCAGAATCCTGCGTATAAGCTGTTTTTGGGGTAATCATTAGTGCGGACTTAATTGGTTCAACCACCACCATATTGGTTGTATTCAGCCAGTTCTGGTTTTAGATAAAAATAAGCATTTGTTTTTATTGAGCTTTAAAGTATATACTAATGAGTATAGTTTTTGCTTGTTATTAATAGTGATACATACCTAAGTCAAATTTTGGAGATTTTGAATGAAATTAACATCAGCCTTTAATAAAACGCGTATCAGCCTGATTCTCATTGCTTTAATTGCGGGTGTTAGTGCCTGTAGCAAAGAGAAAGCGCCAGAGACCGAGTCTAAGTTAGATGAGCCCGCACAGGCGGCACCTGCTGGTTTAGCCTACGTAACCAGCCAGGATGCGGCTGTGAGTGTGATTGATTTAGCTACGTTGCAAGTGGTCAAGCAACTTGATATTAAAGCTGAATCGCCACGTGGCTTGGGTGTGACAGATGACGGTAAAAAATTGATTGTAGCTACACGTGAGAATGAAAGTGTTTCTGTGGTTGATACCGCTACCGGTGAAGTGTTACAGCAAATTAAAGTGGGTAAAAATCCGGAATTTGTACGTGTTAGTGGCAATTTTGCTTATGTCTCATCCGAGCCTAGTTCGAAAGGTGGGCCTCCGCCAAAACCGGGTGAAAAAGCTAAAGTAGAAGAAGATGACGACGATGATGATGAATTGATTCCAGCAAAAATTGCTGTGATCGACCTAACCAAAGGTGAAAAAGTACGCGAAATAACTGGCGGACCGGAAACAGAAGGTATTGAATTTTCAGCTGATGGCAAACAACTCGTGATTACCAATGAAGCCGATAACACGGTGACAGTACATAATATTGAAACGGGTGAGTTGGTTAAAACGATCAAAACACATGAACTGGGTGACCGCCCACGTGGTATTAAAGTATCGCCAGATGGCACAACCTATTTGGCCACATTAGAATATGGCAACAAATTTATGGTGCTGGACAAAGACTATAATTTAGTGCGTACCGTAGATACGGCAGAAACACCTTACGGCATTGCTTATGACAAAAAAGGTGAGCGTATTTTTGTTGCCACCAATAAAGCTAAATTGCTACAAGTATTCGATGCAAAAACGTATGAAAAAATTAAAGAAATCCCAACAGGTAATCGCTGCTGGCACTTTAGTTTTACGCCAGACGACAAACAGATTCTGTTGGCTTGTGGAAAATCAGACGCAGTTTATGTGATTGATGCAGACAAGCTGGAAGTAACCAAACAGATTGAAGTAAAAGGTATGCCTTGGGGTTTGGTGACTTATCCTAAAGCGATGGGCAGTTTAGATCAGCCTTAGTATTCATATTTTGCTTGATCATTAAAAAGCCCGCGAATGCGGGCTTTTTAATTGGATTAGGATTTAATGTTTACTTAAGAATAAAACTCATCATCTTAATATGGTTAATCTTTTAACAAATCCAAAATAAACAACCAATCTCTCGGATCTACTGGTGTAATCGATAGTCTATTCCCGCGTTGCAGAATCCGCATATCGGCTAACTTTGGCGTTTCGCGTAATTCTTTGAGACTGAGCAGGCGTGTTTTTCGCACCAGCTTTACATCAACATTAAACCAGCGCGGTGTTTCTTGTGTGGCTTTCTCGTCAAAATACTTGTGACCTTTGATAAATTGTAAGCGATCTGGATAAGCCAAACTACTGACTTCTGCGATACCTGCAATACCTGGCGTCTCGCAATTGGAGTGATAAAACAGTACACCATCGCCAATCTGCATTTGGTCACGCATAAAATTACGCGCTTGGTAATTACGTACACCATACCAATCCACCGTTTGATTCGGCTTCGCTGCCAAATCGTCAATCGATACATCTGCAGGCTCTGACTTCATTAACCAATAACGCATTGCAATCCATCTTTCTTAATTTAAAACGTAAACTATTAATTTTGGGTATGATAATTGAAATTCATCAATTTGGAAGAAACATGGCACGAAACGTACTAGGCACAACTCTGCAAACCTGTAGTTTAGATCCTGTAACGGGTTTCACGCGTAACGGATGTTGCGAAACAGGCCATGAGGATGAAGGCAGTCATACTGTTTGCGCACAAATGACAGATGAATTTTTAGCTTTTTCAATTTCCTGTGGTAACGATTTGAGCACACCAAGACCAGAGTATGGCTTTGAAGGTTTGGTTGCGGGTGACCGTTGGTGTGTCTGTGCAGCGCGTTGGTTAGAGGCCAGTGAAGCAGGTTTCGCACCACCAGTGGTGTTAGAGGCTTGCCACGAAAAATGTCTGGAAATTGTCAGCTTGGCTGATTTAAAATATCACGAACTGCGCTAAAAACTTGAGTTTAGATACTCAGAATGGATTTTCACGCTCACAAAATTTTTAAAGAGTTGATGGTTTTGAGTTTTAAAGCGAAAGTTCAAGGCGTTTGAGCGCAGGCAGTACAAGTAGTACGCCAAGCGAAAAACAACGCGGAAATTTCGCTTTAAAAAACAAAACCTATTTTCTGTGGTGTTGCCTGAGCCGTTATCCTGAACCAAAAAGGTCCAAGTGGTAACAACCTAAAGCGCATTAGGTACACTCGCCAAGGGTATCTTAAAAGATATCCCAATTTAGAGCGCTCTCACAGCGACTTGAATAGCTGAAACCTATAACGAAAACTAGTTCAAGGAATTTAAGACTCAAGCAACACCACAGAAAACAAGTTAAATGTTAAAACTAACTTGTGACGAACGGATGAATATAACTGATTAAAACAGACTAGCTAATAATTGATCAACTGATTTATAGCAACTTAGTTTGACCAGCTATTGCTTCATCGATTTGATTCTGCATGAGACTAATCCTACGCTTATAATCGCCGATGTCAACATCGCCAGTCTTGGTGTGCAGTAATTCGTGCGATAAATTAAGGGCTGCCATAATCGCAATGCGTTCAATACCAATTATTTTGCCGGTATCACGAATCTCGTGCATTTTCTTATCTAAATAACGCACGGCCTCAAGCAAACCTGCGCGCTCTTCATCAGTACATGCGACAGTGAATTCGCGTCCCATAATGGTTAAATCGATTGATTTTGCTTCACTCATAATGTTTCTTCATCAGAGGATGTCAAGTCAGCGGGCATTGTTGCAAGCAAGACTTCAAGTTTTTGACTCGCTAAAAGCATATTATTCTTTAAGGTATCTGAGTTTTGCTGTGCTTGGCATAGGTCGTTACGCAGTTGTGCATTCTCTTCGCGCAACGATGTACACCAAGAAACGAGTTTATTGATTTTGTCTTCTAATCTTTTTAAATCTGCATCCATGCCCCACTATAATTGAAAAAAATCATTATAGTCAATAGCTAACGTTCATTATTCAAAGTAATTTAATATGTTTTAACACGCTTGTTGCGTAAACATTTAACTGGCTAGGCCAAGTACCTAGGCCGTAATTGAATAAATAACAGGCACAATAAAATTAAAGATATAATTGCGCTTAGTTGATAGGTGCCTGAAGTTAATAATCAATTAACAAGGGTGAAACTGGGAAATAAGTGCGTTTGGTTTTAATTATTTAATACTAAAACAATGCTTATGCTGCCCCCGCAACGGTAAGTGAGTGTAGTTTTGCAAATGAAGCCACTGGGTGAATTTAACTTGGGAAGGCGCAAATCATTCCTCACAAGCCCGGAGACCGGCCTACAACAAACTCGTTAGGAAATACCGCGGGGTGACGGTAATCAAGACACAATTTGCAGTCAAAATTAGTATTAATTTTTTGCAACTTCGTTCTGATTTATTCAAACATTTCCGGTATTCCTCATTATAAAAAGCACGCGGGGTCGCGTGATAAACAGGGATATCACCATCATGAAACAATCTATTATCGCTAGTCTAGTAAGTGCTAGTTTAGCCAGTGTGGCATTTAATGCCTCTACATTTGCGGATGAAGCCGCTTCTTTAGATGACACCATTGTCACGGCAAGCCGTACAAGCGAATCATTGAGCAAAACGCTTGCAGATGTTTCTGTCATTGACCGTGCTCAAATTGAGCGTGCTGGCCAGTCTTCTTTAGTCGAGATTTTACAGACTCAGCCTGGTATTGAAATTACTAACACTGGTGGAGCAGGTAAGAGTTCTGGTATTTTTATGCGAGGTACAAATACTAGCCATGTATTGGTTTTAGTTGATGGCGTTAGATTTAATTCTGCAACAACTGGTACCACTGCATTTGAAAATTTGCCAGTTGCGCTGATTGATAGGATAGAAATCTTACGTGGCCCAGCAGCAAGTTTATATGGCCAAGATGCCATTGGCGGCGTCATTCAAATTTTCACTAAAAAAGGTAGTGGTAAACCACAGTTTTATGCGAGTGTAGGCTATGGAACTTATGATACAAAAACAGCGGAAGCTGGTGTTCATGGCACAATTAATGATACTAGCTTTGCATTTGGTATCAGCAGTCAAGATACCGATGGATTTTCTGCACTAAAAACAAATAATCCAAATCTTAAAGATGATGATGGATATAGCAATTTATCCATCACCAGCTCACTATCGCATAAAATTTCTGAAGACGATGAAATCGGTTTACAGCTATTGCATAGTAAAGGAAAGACAAGATTTGATAATCGATATAATATTGATCCGTTTTCCCCTGCATTTGATCCCGCTTTTTCTGATTATGCTGAAATTACACAGCAGAGTTACTCGGTTTATACAAAAAACAAAATTACCTCTAACTGGACATCGACACTGAGGGTAGGGGAAGGTGATGATGAGACTGTAACCTATGCTGCGCTTGGTCCTTTTACATCTGAAAGCCGTAGTTTATTCAGAACAAAACAGCATCAATTAACTTGGCTTAACGACGTTAAACTACCTGTTGGAGTGTTAACGCTGGCATACGACAGGCTTGAGGAACGCGTTAAATCAACCACTGATTTCAAAGAAAACAGTAGGAATAACGATGGTTATTTTGCAGGTTATTTAGCAGATTTAGGTAATCACACCATTCACTTAAACTATCGTAGCGATCACAACACGCGCTTTGGTACGAATGATACTGGCGGTGTTTCATATGGATATCAACTAACTGATAGCTGGCGCGCAAGTGCAAGCTATGGCACCGCCTTTAGAGCGCCGACTTTTAATGATTTATATTACCCGGATTTTTTTGGTTTTGCACAGGCGAACCCAAATTTAAAGCCTGAAAAGTCAGAAAGTATTGAAGCTAGTCTTCGTTATAACAGAGACAAAACAACTGCATCAGTTACTGTTTATCAAAATAAAATCAGGGATTTAATCGTATTCACTTCTATTCCTGAGAATGTGCGCAAAGCTGAAATCCAGGGCGTTACAGTTGCAGCATCTCAAGCTTGGGATAGCTGGCTATTACAAGGAAGTGTGGATATTCAATCACCAAGGGATGAAAGTACTGATAATTTATTAATACGTCGTGCAAATAATCATGCATCCGCTAGCCTTGGCTATACCTTAGGTGATTGGCATTTCGGTGCAGAAGGCATTGCCTCATCAAAACGCTATAACGACACTGCTAATAATATATCTCTTGCTGGGTATACTATTTTTAATTTAACGACTGATTATCAAATTAACCAAGATTGGAAAATACAGGCGCGGTTAAACAATATGTTTGATAAGCAATATGCGCTTGCATATGATGGCAACCCTAGAACTGATGGATTTGCTTACGATACGCCAGGCTCAAACTTGTTTGTTAGTGTGCGCTGGCAACCTAAGTAATTGATTAAATGTGCTGATGATTGGTTAATCGCCAGCACATTTTTAACTGTATAATACGGCGATATTGATATGCAGTTTGGAGATTGATCATGCAGAGTGTAAGTAAATTCTTTCTAAATAAGCATTTGGCCATTGCTGCTGTTATTGCATTTTTTATGCTACTAACACGCGGTAGTCATGTGTTGACGCACGTTTCTTTGCCTGATGCCAGTTTAGTATTATTTTTATTAGGTGGGTTGCTGTTAAAGCGTGCGGCTTGGTTTATTGCATTTTTTGTATTGGCAACGGTGATTGATTTTGGTGCCGCTGCGTTTGATCCTGTGCAAGGATTTTGCTTAACGGATGGCTATTGGGGTTTGATTCCTGCTTATGGGGCGATGTGGCTGGGCGGAGTTTGGTTGGCTAAACAAAAAGATGTATTTGCGGCCAAATCAAATGCTGTGTTGTCCTATGTTTTAGTCAGCTTAGGAACGACATTTGTTGCTTTTGTTATTTCTACACAAACCTATTATTTGTTTTCTGGACGATTTCCCGCTGAAGGTTTAATTGAGTCCATGCAACATGGCTGGGAATATTTGCCAAGCTGGATGGGGTTCTCAGCGATGTATTTTGCGTTTGTTTGGTTAAGCGTTGCACTTTGGCGCAGTGTTAAGCACATTGAGGTTTCAAAAGCCTAAATAACGATGGCTAATAAACAAAGTCGCTTAATTTAAAGCGGCTTTTTTTATATTTAACATGTCTAATTCTCACGCATATAGCCCAGCTGAACAGGCTGCAATTTATAAAGTCATTGCCGAAAGGCGTGACATGCGACACTTTCTGCCAACACCTGTTGCGCCAGAAATTTTGCAGAAAATTCTGCAAGCTGCGCACCACGCACCTAGTGTTGGTTTAATGCAGCCCTGGCGATTTATCCGTATTACTGATAATAAGTTACGCAAAAGCATTCATCAATTAGTTGATATTGAGCGCATTAAAACATCACAGGCAATCGGCGAATTTGAAAATACGGCGACTGGATTTGTTAATAATGGGTTTGATGCCAAAAGCGCAGAATTTTTACGCTTAAAAGTAGAAGGCATTTTAGAGTGTGGCGAGTTGTTAATCGCTACGCTCTGTAACAACCGTGAGCAGCATATTTTTGGCCGCCGCACCATGCCTGAAATGGATATTGCATCGGTGAGTTGTGCGATTCAAAATATGTGGCTTGCATCACGTGCAGAAGGATTGGGCATGGGCTGGGTGTCTATTTTTGATCCAATTCAGTTAGCACAACTACTACAGATACCTGAGGATGCAAAGCCTATAGCGGTGCTATGTTTGGGGCATGTAGCCAGTTTTTATAAAGCACCTATGCTAGTGGAAACAGGTTGGGCAAAAGAAAAAACCTTAAATGAAATGCTAATGGAAAATAGCTGGCAAACGAATACGTTGTAAATTGATGGCTGGCAAAAACTGGACTTAATAAATGAATAAAGTAACGCTGATTTTAGGTGGTGCACGCTCTGGTAAAAGTAGCTATGCTGAAAAGCTGGCGATTGAATCTGGCTTGCCAGTTACCTACATCGCCACTGCACAAGTTTACGATGATGAGTTCAAGCAGCGTGTTGCATTGCATCAGCAAAGTCGCCCAGCACATTGGAAAACGCTAGAAGTACATCATCATCTTGCAAATGCGCTGATTGAAGAAGCCAAACCAGATACTTGTGTGATTGTGGATTGTTTGACGTTATGGTTGGCGCAGTGTATTTGCCCTGATTGTGTGCCACCTGAGAATGTAAAAGATACGGCCAAGTTTTGGCAAGATGCACGCAAAGGTTTTCTGGATATTTTGCCAAAACTCAAAGGCACCATTATTTTAGTGAGCAACGAAGTTGGTATGGGAATCGTACCGCTAGGGGCGATTAACCGCCAGTTTCAAGATGAACAGGGCAGATTGAATCAATCAATTGCTCAACAGGCACATGAGGTTACGTTTATTGCAGCAGGCTTGCCGCTTAAATTGAAAAGCCATTTAAATTAAAAATGAGTCTTAAGGAAAAGGTATGGAAACCAGCATATTTGAATTAAAAGGCGACTTTATCGCCTTGTGTGATTTGCTTAAAACAACTGGCATTGCCGATAGCGGCGGCCAGGGAAAAGCATTTGTCGCAGATGGAATTGTGACGGTGGACGGAGAAGTTGAATTACGTAAAACTGCAAAAATCCGCGCTGGGCAAACAGTGGAGTGTTTTGACCATCAAATTAGCGTAGTTGCAGCGACTTAACACTTAAATTGGCCCAATAATTCTTAAAGATTCACAAAGTTGATTTTAGGCACTGCGCCCAAGTTAACATCGCCAAATTCCAGTTGTGTGATGCTGCCGTAGTCAATATTAAAACGAAACAAACCCTTTAACGGCATATTCAGCACATGAGCAAGCAGGGCGCGTATCATGCCGCCATGCGTCACAATCGCAATATTTCCTGCAGGATGACAGCTTAATATTTCATCCAGAAAATTAATCCCACGCACTTGTAATTGACTGAAGGTTTCACCGTTTGGTGGCGCAGTATGGGCATAGTTTTGCGCCCACACATCAAAAAAATCACGTGGAATCGCATCCCAGGCATGCAGCTCCCAATCGCCAAAATGCAGCTCTTTGAGCCGATGGTCAATTATTGGGGCGCCGATATTAAGCGCGTTAGCTAGTTTTTCGCATCGCTGTAATGGGCTGCTGTAAGCGGCATCAAATATCATGCCATCCAGTTTTGTTTTGGTTTTTTCGCATTCCTGTATAAATGTTGACGCAACATCAATATCACTTTGCCCATAGCAAATACCCGGCGCAATTTGCAGGCGCGTGTGGCGAATAAGCGTTAGCTTCACAGGTGCATTGACCACGCTAGTACGCCCATATAAAAGGCCAATTCAGTGAGTTGTTGGGCTGCACCTAAAGTGTCGCCTGTATAACCACCCAAATTTTTCATAAGCTTTGCGCGCCACCATAACCATATGATAAAACTAGGTAAAAGCGCCAGTAATATGAATTTAATAATGATTAATTGTGAGTGGTTACTCACAATTAATAAACCGAGAATACTGATCAATGGCAACAAGCCAAACGCTGTGGCAACGGCCAAATGTTGCATACTCAATTGTGTTGCAAGCGGCTTGGCTTTTCCTGCTGGTTTTGTATAAGTTAAAGTTGCCATCAACAACACGCCCCATAATCTGCTTAGCGCATGACCAGCAATTAGTGCGAGCGGAATAAGAATTGGGTTTAAGTGACTGAGTGTTTGAAATTTAGCTATCAGCATTAAGAATAAAGCGACTGCGCCGTAAGTGCCAAGCCTGGAGTCTTGCATAATAGTGAGTATTTGCTCACGTTCCCAACCTCCACCAATCCCATCTGCGCTATCTGCTAAACCATCCTCATGAAATGCGCCGGTAAGGTAAATGGTTGCTGCCATACTGATTAATACGGCAATAACATGCGGAAAAACAAAGCTGGCGGCATAAAAGAATGCGGCACTAAGAAACCCGACAATAATGCCAATAAGAGGGAAATACTTGGTTGAGTGATTTAAATCTGACTCTTGAAAGTTGGCAAAATCAGGCACTGGAATCCGTGTGAAAAATCCTAAAGCCAATAAAAAATATCGCCATTCTTTTTGCATTAAGTGGCTCTTTCAGAAGTGTCTGCGTTTTGAGTTGCCAGTGAGATTTCATCTGTTGGCAGGCTTTCGCTAACGCCAGCACTAGAGAAGCTAGCCATTTCATTTAAAAAATTAACGGCGGCTTGAATAAGCGGGTAAGCCAGTGCGGCGCCAGATCCTTCACCCAGTCTTAAATTTAGATTAAGCAAAGGCTTTGCTTCTAAATAATCTAACATTTGGCGATGCGCGGTTTCATTGGAGCAATGTGCAAACACACAGTAATCCAGAATATTGGGCTGTAATTTATAAGCGACTAATAATGCAGCCGTTGCGATAAAGCCATCAATGATTAGCAGTGTTTTGTGTTCGGCAGCGCTTAACATTGCACCCGTTATCATGGCAATTTCAAAGCCGCCGAAAGTGGCTAGAACTTGCATTGCATCTTGTTTATTAAGAGCATGCTGTTGAATTGCCTGCTTTAAAATGACCGTTTTATGGCTGACGCCTGCATCATCCAAACCTGTGCCACGGCCTACGCATTGCTCAATTGGTATTGCACATAACACACTCATTAAGCAACTGGCGGAGGATGTGTTGCCGATACCCATTTCGCCAAAACCCAGCACATTACAACCGTTATCAATTTCTTTCTGCGCGATTGCCGCACCTTTAGTGATTGCTTGCTCACATTGCGCTAAACTCATGGCGGGTTCAGTTAAAAAATTGTGTGTTCCGAAATCTATTTTTGCATCGACTAGCGTGTTAATCACATTGGCATCAGCCGTAAAGGTGTGATTCACCCCAGCATCAATCACGCGCAATGTCATGTTATGTTGTTTTGCAAAAACATTAATTGCCGCGCCGCCCTGCAAAAAATTGATAACCATTTGCGCAGTCACGGCCTGTGGATAAGCGCTGACACCATGATTAGCAATGCCATGATCTGCCGCGAATACTAATATGGTCGGCTGATTTAATTGTGGTGTTAATGTGTTTTGGATTAATCCGATTTGCAATGCTAAATTTTCTAATTCACCTAGCGCGCCTAGTGGTTTGGTTTTTTGGTTGATTTTCTGCAATAAAGCAGGTTGCAGATTTAGTGATTCTAAGCTGCTACTGAGTGGTGGAATGTTAAAAATATTCATGGCAATAAGTGTAAAGGAAAAACCCGTAAAACCTCACGGCCTTACGGGTTAAATTTTAACCTAAAGCTTTTAATCTGATATTTGCTAATCTAACTTACAAGATAGCTTAATAATTGGTTTGTAAGCTTTAAATTATTTTGCAGCCTCAGCTGCTGCATCTTTCGCTGCTTGTACGGCATCTACGGCTTCTTCTTTTGCTTCAGCCGCTGCTTCAGATGTTGCAGCTGCCGCTTCATTTGCAGCATCAGTCACCGCTTCTTTTGTTTCTTCAGCTACAGCGCCAGCTGCTTCTTTAGTTGCGTCTACCGCTTCGCCAACTTCTTCTTTCATATTGTTTACAGCGTCATCTGATTTATTGCAGCCAGCCAGTAGTGTGAGTGCAAAAACACCCGCTAATAGTGCGCGTAAAAATGTATTCATGGTAAAACTCCCTTATTGATATTGTGTTGATGAAAAATAAATTATTGCGGTGGAATACGTAACATTTGGCCCGGGTAAATTTTATCAGGATGGCTTAACATGGGTTTGTTCGCTTCAAAAATTTTCATATACGCATTTGCGTTACCGTAAAATTGTTTAGCTACTTTTGACAAAGTATCGCCACTCACAACGGTATAAAATTGTGGCTCGGCTTCCGTTTCTTTCACGCCTAACTGATCCTGTACATGCTCAACCCCTTTTACGTTGCCACAGCATAATAAGATTTTCTCTTTGATTTCTTGGGTGTCTGCCGTGCCTTGTACAATGACAGTACCAGATGCGCCATCAAAGCCAATGGTTAAATCCTGTGCTGCTAAATTCATTTTGGCAACATATATTGCAATGGCGTTAGCAGCTGCTTTGTTTGCGGCATCTACATTTACCGGAGTAGGTGCTTGTTTTGCAGTCTCTTCAGCGGCCTTTGCTTCGCCAATGCCAAATAATTTTTCCCCAGCTTCTTTAATAAATGAAAACATTCCCATATCGCACTCCTCTTAATTTTGTTGATGCAATTAAAACGTTAAAATAAACTTCACTACTTGCTAATTACAGCAACATTTTAAACGTTGCTGATATCATCATAAAACAATTAACATAACTTAACATCCTGATGTTTGAATTTAATTGCAGCAGTGTGTGTAAATTTATGTGAAGTTTGCTATAATGCGCGACTTGCAAACATTTACCGAAGTTTGCATGAGGGCCGGGTAGCTCAGTCGGTAGAGCAGCGGATTGAAAATCCGCGTGTCGGCAGTTCGATTCTGCCCCCGGCCACCAACTAAATTAAGCTCACATTTATGTGGGCTTTTTTTATTTCTGATTTTGTATACAGCATGTCAGGGCTATACAGAGCACCTCTGGTACACATCTTTTTAACCTAGGCACCCAATAATCATCGAATTAGATACTACAACCGCTCTTAGCAATGGTGAATGCGTTTTAATGCATAGTTTTCATGTGTACAATACAAAATTAATTAGGTGTTAACCGTAAGAATTACCATGAAAAATTATTCAGATATTGAAGCAGCAGATTTAGTCAGTTTAATGACACAGCCGAAAGTGATTCTAGTAGACGTACGCAATGATGATGAAGTGGCACGGGGTATTATTCCTGACGCTATTCATATTCAGCTATCCATGTTGCCAGTCGAATATGAAAAGCTGGTGAATGCAAATGCTGTTGTATTTTACTGTCACAGTGGTGTACGTTCTGCTCATGCAGCCGATTTTGCCACTAGTAAGGGTTTAAAAAACGTCCATAATTTGGTTGGTGGCGTAATTGCTTGGGGCAGGGCTGGCCATACTTTCGCTACTAAAAAATAATGTTCTAAAGGCTATGTTGTCGAAAAAGTGATTCATATAGAATCAATTAGGAATAAAAATGGAATTTGATAAAGAATTAGACGCGCGTAACTTAAATTGCCCATTACCGATTTTGCGCTGTAAAAAAGGCTTAAGTGAGATACAAGCCACGCAAACTCTGAAAGTTTTGGCTACAGATCCCGGCTCGGTTAAAGATTTTCAGGCATTTTGTAAACAAACAGGTCATGAGTTATTGCAGTTGGATGAAGCAGATGGATTGTTTACGTTTTATATTAAGAAACGCGTCGCTTAAAAATTAGCGTTTTAATATCTAATTGTGGCCAAAAAACTCGCATTAATCGCTTCTAAAGGCTCACTTGATTGGGCTTATCCGCCTTTTATCTTGGCCTCAACTGCTGCTGCATTAGATTATGAAGTCGAAATTTTCTTCACTTTTTACGGTTTAACACTGCTTAAAAAAGATATCAGTGATTTAAAAGTATCACCACTGGGCAATCCTGCCATGCCAATGCCGGTTCCTATGCCAAATTTTGTGCAAATGCTGCCCGGTATGGAGAGCATGGCTACTATGATGATGAAACAGAAGATTGCCGATAAGGGTGTGGCTTCAATTGAAGACTTACGTACGGCTTGTTTGGAAAGTGGCGTTAAGTTGATTGCCTGTCAAATGACGGTCGATTTGTTTGATTTTAAACCTAGCGACTTTATTGACGGCATTGAGTTCGGTGGCGCTGCTACGTTTTTTGAGTTTGCGGGCGAGTCAGATGTGAACTTGTTTATTTAACCCATAAACCACTATTAATAAATCAGCCACACAGCTAAAGCAATCTAGCCTAAATCGTTTTAAGCAATATTACTTTTTCTGCTCGGCCAGTTCCTGTAAATATTCTGCAATGTCCCATTCGCAACCAGCACACCCAGTAAGCGCGCCGGTTCTTCTTGAGATAGCTTCCTGATCTGCACCTTCATTAAACAGCCGCTTAATATCACGGCGTTTGGTGCCACTGCAAGAACACATCACATCTTCGTCGTCATTGTAGGTTTTGATGACCATTGGTGATTGCGGTGTTAACACATTATTTAAGCTTGGTTAACTGTGCATTCAGTTTTTCCAAATTCGCACCAAACTCGGCTACGCGTGCTTTTTCTTGTTCCACTACAGCAGCTGGTGCACGTGCTACAAAGCTTTCGTTATTCAGTTTGCCATTGGCTTTACCAATTTCGGCTGCTAAACGTGCGATTTCTTTACCTAAACGTTCTTTTTCTGCAGCAACATCAATTTCTACTTTTAACATCAGTTTAAAGTCATCTACCAACATCACTGGCGCATCAGCCTCTGGTAAATCAGTCACAATCGTTACATCTTCCAGTTTAGCCAATGCTTTTAAATAAGGCGCATACAGCGCTAATTTATCCGCGTCGCCAGCTGCAATCAACGGAACACGTGCCGCAGGTGAGATGCTCATTTCGCCGCGCAGGCTACGGCAGGCATCGACTGCTTGTTTTAACAATGCAACCCACGCTTCTGCGGCTTCATCAATCTTGCCTGTTTGCGGTTTTGGATAAGTCTCAAGCATAATACTTGGCCCAGTTTTACCGCTCATAGGACCAATCGTTTGCCAAATCTCTTCAGTAATAAACGGCATAATAGGGTGTGTTAAGCGCAATATTGTCTCTAGCACTCTCAATAAGGTACGGCGTGTTGCACGCTTTTCTGCGTCAGTGCCTTGCTGAACTTGCACCTTGGCTAACTCCAAATACCAGTCGCAATATTCATCCCACACAAATTCATAAATAGCCTTTGCGGCTAAGTCAAAGCGATAATCGTTAAACGCACGCTCAACATCTGCTTCCGTGCGCTGTAATAGTGAAACAATCCAGCGATCAGCTTGGCTAAAACTTAAATAACCCTCAGGCTGCGTTTTGCAATCTTCTAGGCCATTATCTAGTGGAGTGCCATCTTCATTTTGTGTATTCATCAACACAAAGCGCGTGGCGTTCCATAGTTTATTGCAGAAATTACGATAACCATCGCAACGCTGCAAATCAAACTTAATGTCACGACCTGGACTGGCTAATGCGGCGAAAGTGAAACGCAAGGCATCTGTACCATAAGCATTGATACCTTCCGGGAATTCTTTACGGGTACGTTTTTCGATTTTTTCGGCATCTTTGGGGTTCATTAAACCCGTGGTGCGTTTTTTAATCAGTGCGTCTAAATCAATACCGTCAATCAAATCAATTGGGTCTAGTACGTTGCCCTTAGATTTACTCATCTTCTGGCCTTCTGCATCACGAATCAAGCCATGCACATACACATGCTTAAACGGAATCTTGCCCGTGATGTGCTTGGTCATCATCACCATACGTGCCACCCAGAAGAAGATAATGTCGAAACCCGTGACTAAAACGCTAGAAGGCAGATATTGCTGCAAAGCAAGATTAGCTTCATCTTTGGCTTTGTCACCAGTCCAATCAAGCGTTGAGAATGGCCATAAGGCTGATGAATACCAAGTATCCAGTACATCATCATCACGTTTGAGATTGCCTGTATAACCTTTAGCTGTCGCTAATTCGCGTGCTTCGTTTTCATCATGCGCAACGTAAAAACTGCCATCATCACCATACCAGGCAGGAATTTGGTGCCCCCACCATAATTGACGAGAAATACACCAATCCTGAATATTATTCAGCCATTGATTGTAGGTATTCACCCAATTTTCTGGGTAAAACTTAATCTCACCACTTTCCACAACGTCTAATGCTTTTTGCGTGATGCTTTTACCATCGTCAGTTGACTTGCTCATCGCCACAAACCATTGGTCTGTTAACATTGGCTCAATTACCACGCCAGTGCGATCACCACGCGGCACTTTAAGCTTGTGTTTTTCAGCTTTAACTAAATAATTTTGCGCTTCTAAATCCGCAACAACCTGTTTACGTGCAGCAAAACGCTCTAAACCTTGATATTGCTTAGGCGCGGCATCATTCACATTGCCATCTAAAGTCAAAATACCGATCATTGGTAGTTTATGGCGTTGCCCAACTGCATAGTCATTAAAGTCATGCGCGGGCGTCACTTTTACCACGCCTGTACCAAACTCTTTGTCAACGTAATCATCGGCGATAATCGGGATTTCACGGTTGCATAATGGCAGTTTTACATATTGGCCAATCAAGTGAGCATAACGCTCATCTTCAGGATGCACCATAACAGCTACATCACCCAGCATGGTTTCTGGGCGGGTTGTAGCAACCGTTAAATGACCGGAGCCGTCATTTAAAGGATAGTTGATATGCCACATAAAGCCATCTTCTTCCTCTTGCACTACTTCAAGGTCAGAAACGGCAGTGCCCAACTTCACATCCCAGTTCACCAAGCGTTTACCGCGATAAATCAAACCTTCGTTATACAAGCGTACAAAAGTTTCAGTCACGGTTTTATTTAACGCTGGATCCATCGTAAAGCGCTCACGCGACCAATCTGGAGAAGTACCCAAACGCCGCATTTGCTTGGTAATCGAACCGCCTGAAAACTCTTTCCATTCCCATACTTTTTCCAGAAATTTTTCGCGACCTAAATCATGGCGTGAAACGCCTTGTGCATCTAATTGACGCTCTACCACAATTTGCGTTGCGATACCTGCATGGTCCGTACCAGGCTGCCAAAGCGTATTGTCACCACGCATACGGTGATAACGGGTTAGCGTGTCCATCAAAGTCTGATTGAAGCCATGCCCCATGTGCAAGGTGCCAGTAACGTTGGGGGGCGGTAATAGAATACAGAAATTATCTTTAACTTCTGGGTTTAAGCTGGCTGAATAATAGCCTTTGCTCTCCCAAAAAGCATACCAATGACTTTCAATGGTTTTTGGGTCGAAAGATTTAGCTAATTCTCGTGTTTGTTTGTTTGCAGTGTCCATAGCCGCTATTTTAACACGGCGGAATCGCTAATTTAATAAACCGTTTTAAACGAATTTAGTGGGGTTTTCTGTAAATCTTTGAGAATGTTTTGCGGTTATTTTATCGTTATTTGTAATGCAGATAACAAGAGTAGGAATGTAACGATATGTACCAAAGACCAATATCGATAACTATCGCGCAGTTGTTGCGGCGATTTGGCGGATATGAGAAATAATCGGTTGCTTGCGGGTTTGGATAAGGTAAAGTTGCCATTATGCGCCTCCATCATTTGCTTGGCTGTTGCTTGCTTGATAGCATCTTGGCGTGCTAACTCCCATTCGCTTGCATCAATTTTCCCATCCAAATTATGATCATAGCGATTGCGTAGTTGCTCTGGGCGACTTTTCCAGTCGGCCAAGGTATTACGTACTTCCAGATTCAATGCGGCTGCGTCGGTTAAATGCTTTAACGTATTTAATTGACCTAAAACGTATAGTTTCTTAGCAGCCGGTAAATATTGTTCTACGTAACGATGCGCATTTTTACGCCAGGTGCGCGCTTCAAAGTGCACCACTTCAGCATCTACTGGATTGATGGTGCAGCTGGCCGTACCATCATTTAAGGTGAATGGCTGATTGCTTTCATGATAATCCAGCAAGCGATTCCCGCAAATGTCAGGTAAGCCTTTTTGGTCATCTACATTGGCGTAAACCCATGCGCGATACCAGACACAAGGAATACCGTGAAATGGTGTTTTGAGCGAGTTTCCACTGCTTGCGGTGCCGTGCAACTCTACGTAGCCTTGCGCAGCCGCGGCAATGGTGGAAATTGGTGCTTCTGTGATTTTAAGCAAGCGCCAGTAATTGAATATGGCGGCAAAGCAACTTGCTGCTAAAGCAACCCACCATAATGTTTGCCAAGTTTCGCGATTGCTCGGGCCAATTTTTTGCGCGTAAGCAGCAACGGCCAAGCCAGCGATAATGCCAACCGCAAGCAAATTAACGCGATTGGCTTTAAGCGTTTGAAACATGTTTAAACGCTAACTAATTGTTAAATCGACTGCCAACGTCAATGTCTTTTAATTCCTCTGGGGCGAATTGCAACATTTCTTTATATTGAAAATTAAATACGCGTGCCACAATCAGGTCAGGAAACTGTTCAATGCGCACATTGTTAATGTTGACGGAATCATTGTAGAACTCGCGTCTATCCGCAATTTGATTCTCAAGCCCAGTAATGCGCTGCTGTAAATTAATAAAAGATTGGTCGGCTTTCAGGTCGGGATAATTTTCCGCTACTGCATATAAATCCACCAAACTCGCACTTAGTGAGGATTCAGCGCGATTTAAACCCGCTACATCTTGCGTTTGGCGCACAGCATCAAGGCCCATGCGTGCGCGGATGACTTTTTCTAAGGTGCTGGATTCATGCTGCATATAGGCTTTACAGGTGTCGATTAATTTAGGTAACTCTTCATTGCGTTGTTTAAGCAGCACATCAATATTCGCCCAAGCTTTAGCGACATTATTGCTAATATTCACCAGACTGTTGTAAGTCATGATGCTGTAAATAACAATTACAGCCAATATAATCACTAATAAAAAATCCATGCGTTCCCCTTAAAATATAATTACGGTCATCAGTTTATGATTGTTGATTAAACCGGTCACCTAATAACTCTGGCCCGACTTTTTCCCAATAACGCGAAAAGCGTTTAAGGCGTGCTTCGCTAATTGATGCCTGTACAAGCTTGACTTCCGGTTCCCAAATCGGGTTAAAAGGATCTAGTAGCGCTTTGACTTGCCTGTTAGGAGTTTGCTGGGTAATCACCTGACCAACGCCGCGATTTTTAAGCACGGTTTGCGTGTCGCCCATCCACACCTCAACATCTTGTAACTCGTTTAAACAATCGGCTAAAAATTGCAGACGTTTAAGCGGCCATCTGCCATGCAGGAACTCATCATATACAAAAATTTTGGGCATCGGCTTGCGCAACAAAGGATGTGCTGCTGAGAGCATTTCATCGTGTACAAAGATAGCGATTGCTTGATGGGTAGAGATAGGCTCTTTTAGCGGCATGCTAATTTTGTGTTTTTTTGCCGGGCGGGGTGTTTGATTGGCAAATAACTGATCGTTAAGTGCTTCATAACTATGATCAAAAGGGCAGGTGATTTTGCAGTTGGCACAGTATTTTTCACCTGTGTATCTTGCCAAGTTTTCTTTATTAAAGAAATAAGGTTTCGAGCTGAAAAGCGAGGCAACCCATTGCCAAGATAAGTGGTTAGAAGCTTTGTCACCATCTAGTAAATTGTTCTCAAACCAATCTGCCGCTTCACGCCAATCTACTTTTAACCAATGCACTACATAAGCTGCGAACCACATGCGGGCGTGATTATGTACATAACCATCATGTGTTAAATCACGAATAAAGCCATCCATACAAGGCAAACCAGTAATGCCCTGACGAATGAAATCGGGCATCAGTTTATCGCCCAGCGCCACTTTGGGATCTTCAATATCGCTGAAAATGCCATTACCTTTATCGTACCAGACATGTCGCCAGTAATCGCGCCTAGCCAATTCAGCAATAAATTTTTCAGCCTGATCGCCGAAACGGCTTTTTGCGCTATCGCTGGCTTCTTTTAAGGTTAAACAGCCATGACGGAAAAAAGGTGAAAGTTTAGTCACAGCACCGTTAATAAAGTCGCGATTACGATTGTACGCAACCGCATCCATACTATTTAAGCGCTTGAGTGCTTCATGCCGACCGCCACGCCATTCGTCACTTAAAAATGAGCCAAGAGCTTGCGGAAAAATGCGTCTAATATATTGTAGACGTTCAGCACGATCGTGCGGGATGGTAAGTTTGTAAGGCTGAGCCATTAAAGTGTTTTTTGCAAAATAATTCTTATTGTGAATGCTTTGATTTTATTAGTGTACACTTTGTTTCGGTTTTTTTCATGATTAATTCCTGCCGATTTTTATGGCTACTCTCTTTATCAAATCGCTATTTTAAATACCGAAAAGCCAACCTAAAAAATGATAAGATAATTGGTGTTAATAGACATTGAGAGCATATTTAAGATGATAGATGCAATGTGGATTTGGGGCGCGATTGGCTTATTGCTGTTGGCGGTGGAGATTTCTACTGGTACCGTTTATGTCTTGTGGTTTGGTATTTCCGCGCTTTGTGTTGCGCTTGCAACTTGGATTTTTCCTAACATGCCGCCTGCCGTGCAGTTTGCCGTATTTGCAGCGTTATCCATTGGCTCTCTTGCGATTTGGAAGCTGAATTATAAAAAAACTGAAACACATTCTCGTGTAGGGCAAGCGCAAGGCGAAGAAATAGGCCGCACGGGAACAGTGATTGAAAGTGTTAACCCTAATCAGAATGGCAAAATCAGTTTTGTACAGGGGTTGATGGGCAGCCGCGAATGGGTTGCGGTATCAAATGAATCGATTGAAGTGGGCAGTCAAGCAAAAGTGGTGGCGGTCGAAGGCAATGCTCTACGTATTATCAAGATTTGATTTAAAGATTTATTATAGTTTTGGTTTTAATAGTTTAGTTTATCGTATTTACTTTTAGGAAAACAACATGACAGAAGTTAGCTTAATACTCATATTTTTAGTAGCTATTGCGATATTTAAAGGTGTGCGTATCGTGCCACAAGGTGAGGAGTGGGTGGTGGAACGTCTAGGTAAATTTGCTGGCGTACTTTCACCTGGTTTGCATGTCATTAATCCTATTTTTACTAAAGTCAGCTACAAAGTCACTACCAAAGATATTATTTTAGAGATTCCTCAGCAAGAAGTGATTACCGCGGATAACGCCGTGATTTTAGCCAATGCGGTTGCATTTATTAAAGTTTCAAACATCGAGCGCGCAGTGTATGGCATTGAGAATTTCCGCGAAGCCATGCGCAATATGGTGCAAACCAATTTACGTTCTATTATTGGCGGTATGGAGTTAAATCATGCGCTTACCTCACGCGACCGTATTAAAACCGAGCTTAAACAAGCCATTGCAGACGAAGCATTGGACTGGGGTTTAACGGTTAAATCTGTTGAGATTCAGGATATTAAACCTTCGCCCAATATGCAGGATGCAATGGAACGCCAGGCCGCCGCTGAACGTGAACGCGTAGCCGTGGTAACCGAAGCAGAAGGTGCAAAACAATCATTGATTCTAAACGCAGAAGCACGTTTGGAAGCTGCACGTAAAGATGCTGAAGCGCAAATGGTGGCGGCTAAAGCCTCAGCGGAATCAATTAAATTTATCACTGAAGCAGTGAAAGAAAACAACGCATCTGCAATGTTTTTACTGGGTGATCGCTACATTACTGCACTACAAAAAATATCCGATTCCAACAATAGCAAAATCGTGATGATGCCAGGTGATTTAGTCGGCGCGGTTAAAAGCTTAATTGGTGGTAAGTAATAATATATAAGTAGTATTTTAAAGGTTTGTTAGCAGTTGAATTTCAACTGACTTAACTGCTAGCAAGCCAATCTCCTGATTTTCCACCATGTTTTTCTAGCAGTTTTACTGCGCTGATTGTCATGCCTCGGTCTACCGCTTTGCACATATCGTAAATAGTGAGCAAGCCGATACTAACTGCGGTTAATGCTTCCATTTCCACCCCAGTTTGGCCTGTCGTTTCGCAACGTATTGTGCAGATAATACTGGATTCACTCTGGTTTATTTCAAACGTGACGGATACTTTTGTGAGAGAAATTGGATGGCACAGGGGAATTAAGTCTGCCGTTTTTTTGCTGCCCTGAATGGCTGCAATGCGTGCAATGCCGAGTACATCGCCTTTTTTTGCATCGCCTTGCTGAATCAATTTAAGTGTGGCAGGTAGCATGCTGATTGTACCTGTGGCAATGCCGATGCGGCGAGTAGCAGGTTTGTCGCCTACATCCACCATATGCGCTTGGCCACTGTTATCAAAGTGTGTAAGGGTTTGGTCGCTGTTCGCCATGTATTTTCTATTTCTCATGTATTTTTTATCTAATCGCAATTTGGCATGAACTTGCGCCGTAAAGGCATTATCATAACAATAATGAAATCAAAGTTAACATTAATTAATGCACAAAAAAGCACTGGTGCAAAAACTGCATTGGCGTTTTTTACAGCAAGTTTGTTCGCCACTAATAGCGTATTTGCAGACAATATCCAGTTATCTGCTATCTCTGGTAAGCCTTATGAAGATGGCGGACTAAACAAAAGTATACCCAGCCGGGATTTAGATACCAATCTGCCGGATTTGGGCGATATTGCGCAAACCGTATTAACGCCGCAGGATGAGCAGCGCATTGCAGAACAAATCTTACGCGAAGTGGCGGTGAGTGATGATGTATTGCAGGATGCGGAAATCGCCGATTATCTGCAGGCGATTGGCCAACGATTGGCTGCCAGCGGCCCGGACAAGCGCCAGACATTTAACTTTTTTGTAGTGCGCGATAATTCGATTAATGCCTTTGCCATGCCAGGCGGGGTGATTGGTGTGCATACTGGTTTGATTTTAGCTTCAAATAGCGAATCGGAAATGGCCAGCGTGCTGGGACATGAGATTGGCCATGTGACGCAGCGCCATCTGGCGCGTATGCTGGCTTCGCAAAAATACGATACCTTTAAAAATATCGCCGGTATCGCCTTGGCATTGTTAGTCGCGCGTGCAAATCCGGAACTTGCCAGCGGTGCTCTGACCGCATCAACTGCTGCAGGTGTGCAGCGACAATTAGATTACACACGTGAGCATGAGCGTGAGGCTGATCGTGTTGGTCTCACGATATTAGATGCAGCAGGTTTTGATGTGCGTGGCATGCCGGCATTTTTTACTACTTTGCAGCGTAGTACGCGATTTGTAGAGGGCACCGCACCCAGCTTTTTGCGTACACACCCATTGAATGCAGAACGTATTGCTGATGTATCTAATCGCGTTGAAACCATGCCGTATAAACAAGTTGCCGATAGTCTGGATTTTCAACTGGTGAAAGCAAAGTTACGTGCGGGCAATGGCATGGCTCAGACCGCGATTGACCAGTTTCAGGATAATTTGAGAGAGCGCAGATTTGCCAATGAAACAGCCGAGAATTACGGTTTGGCTGTGGCAATGCTGCGTAAAAATGATTTAGTCGGTGCCACTAAGCAAATGCAATGGTTACAAGCCCATGCAGTTAAACATCCGTTTATTGAAAATTTGGCTGCCCGCATTGAAGTTGCGCGCAATAACCCGCAGGCTGCTGCGGCGCAATATGCTAAAGCGTTAACGCTATTTCCTGATCAGCGCTCGCTGATTTATGGTTATGCTGAACATTATCTGGCAACCAATCAGCCCGATAAAGCACTTAAGTTGATTGCAGAAAAACAGCCACTGTTTCCAACAGATGCTTATTTCTATGACATGATGGCGAAAGCTTACGCGGCAAAAGGTAAGGATTTATTGCGTTTTCAGGCGCAGGGGGAATCATATTATCGTAAATATAATTTAAACAGGGCGGTTGAGCAGTTTGATTTTGCAGTAAAGGCCAAGGATGGCAATTTTTATGAGCATTCCATTGTGGATGCACGCTTAAAAGAGTTACGCCGCCTGCAGGCAAATGAAAAGACGGCACTGGATAGGTTAAGTTAATGCAACGCCGACATTTTTTAAGCGTATTTTTGGGAGGCATAACAGCACTGTTAATCGCACCGATTAGCGCGTTTGCGGCCACTTGGAATAAGCGGGCGTTTGAGGCAACAAAGTTCAGTAATGCTGCCAATGATTTGGCGATTAAGAACGAGATGCCGAGTCAGGATATTGATATTAATGCACCAGATCGCGCTGAGAATGGCGCGATTGTACAAGTCGAGATCAATAGTCGCATACCCAATACGGAATCGATTGCGATATTTGTAGAACATAATCCAACCACGCTGATTGGTCATTTTACGTTTACCAATGGCGCGTTACCGCAATTAGTGACACGCATTAAAATGGCGGAAACTTCTGATATAAAAATAGTGGTTAAAGCGGGCGATCAATATTTTACTGTTGCCAAAAATGTAGTAGTGCTTGAAAACGGTTGCGGTTAAGAAGGGCGAAAAGTGGATAATATTAAAATGCGCGCCAAGTTGATTAACGACACAACTGAAGTCAAAATGATTATTAACCATCCCATGGAAACAGGTCGTAAAAAAGACGATTTCGGGCAGTTGATTCCAGCCCATTTTATTCAGTTGTTAACCGCTAAATTAAACGGTCAGCCTGTGATTGAAATGCAGTGGGGAACAGGGATTTCAAAAAATCCCTATGTGACTTTTTATTTAAAAAGCGCCAAAGTAGACGACAAAATTGTTGTTAACTGGGTAGATAATTTAGGCAAAACTGGTGAAGGTGAGGTCTTGGTAACCGCAGGATAATATTTGATAACTGCCCAGTCATCCTGTATCAGGGAATAGCTGTTGTAAATAGATATACGCCAAATATCACCAAAAGTATTACGCCTTGCAATACATTGGTGCGGCCTGTCGCCAAGGAAATGGCATTCACAAATAAAGCCAACAGTACTAAAACCGTCGATTTCATATCAATGCCCAGAAACAGCGTCCATCCTGTCATCAGCGATAAAATAGCGACCGCAGGAATGGTTAAGCCGATACTGGCAAGCGCTGAGCCCAGTGCTAGATTCAAGCTGGTTTGAAACATGTTTTTACGCGCAGCGCGCACAGCGGCCAATCCTTCTGGTAACAGAACAATACTCGCGATAATAACGCCCACCAATTGACGCGGTGCATGAATTAACTTAACAAAGCTTTCTATTGTTGGAGCAAGCGATTTAGCCAGTAGTACCACGGCAACCAGACACAGCAATAATAAACCTGTACTCAAATAGGCTGTCGAATTGGAAGCTTTGTTTGTATTGTGAGATTTATCTTCGTCGCCATCTTCATCGTCATTATTATCTTTTGCATCTAAAAAATAATTTCTATGACGAATGGCCTGCACAAATACAAAAGTACCGTACAAAACCAGCGAAACCAGCGCGATAAAAGCCAATTGGCTTGCGCTATATACAGGTCCGCGGGTTGTTAATGTATAGTTGGGCAAAATTAAAGTTAACACTACAATTGCCGCTAATGTGGAGAGTGAAGCATTCGCACCATGCAGTTTAAACACTTGTTCTTTGTATAATAAACCGCCTATTAATGAGCATATACCCACAATTCCCGTGATGATGATCATCACCGCTGCAAACACCGTATCGCGGGCCAGCGCGGCTGTTTCAGGCCCGCCTGTTAACATTAAAGATAAAATAAGCCCAACTTCGATGACCGTAATAGCGGTTGCCAGCAATAATGTGCCGTATGGTTCACCTACTTTATGTGCAATCGTTTCTGCATGATGTACCGCAGACAACACGGCACCAATTAAAGCGATTGCCATCACAATCGATTCAATGCCGCCTAAGTTTAAATTCAATTGAGATGCTGCCAGCACTAATCCTGCCAGAATAGGCGCTACGATAGACCAAGTTGAAATTTTTAAACCATTACTCATTTATTTATTACCTAGTGTTATTGATTCATATTGAGAATAACCGCTTCCGCCACTCGAATACCATCTACGCCAGCGGATAGAATGCCGCCCGCATAACCTGCGCCTTCGCCGCATGGGTACAAGCCTTTGGTGTTGATGCTTTGCAAGGACTCGTCATCTCGCTTAATGCGAATTGGACTGCTGGTGCGTGTTTCGACACCTGTCAAAATGCCATCTGCTATATCATAACCTTTAATCTGCTTGGCAAATGCAGGAATTGCTTCGCGGATTGCATCAATCGCAAATTGCGGTAATGCAGATTCTAAATTTGTAAGATGCACACCTGGCGTGTAAGAAGGCGCTACTTCACCGAGTTGTTGAGACGGTTTATTGGCTAAAAAGTCGCCAATCAATTGTGCAGGCGCAGCATAATTACTGCCGCCTAGCACATACGCATGGCTTTCTAATTGACGCTGCAATGCTATCCCTGCCAATGGGTGTGCAGGGAAATCCACTTCTGGCGTGATACCCACCACAATACCTGAATTGGCATTACGTTCGTTACGGCTGTATTGACTCATACCATTTGTGGCAACGCGGCCTTCTTCAGAAGTCGCTGCCACCACCGTGCCACCCGGGCACATACAAAAACTATACACACTGCGGCCATTGCTGGCGTGATGCACTAATTTGTATTCAGCCGCGCCCAGCTTACTGATCAAATCTTCGCTATAGCTGCTGCCATAACGTGCCTTGTCGATTAATGATTGCGGATGTTCAATACGGAAGCCGATCGAGAATGGCTTGGCTTCCACAAAAATGCCTTTTTGATACACCATTTCAAAGGTGTCACGCGCGCTGTGACCAACGGCCAGCACAACGTGATTGCTGGCAATATGCTCGCCATTCGCCAGCACCACCCCTTGAACAACATCATCAATTATCTCAATATCGTCAACACGTGAATTGAAACGAATCTCGCCACCTAGTGCGATGATGTTGTTTCGCATGTTTTCTACCATGCTGACTAAGCGAAACGTACCGATATGCGGATGGCTGATATATAAGATTTCTGCTGGTGCGCCAGCATCCACAAACTCTTGCAGTACCTTGCGCCCATAATGTTTAGGGTCTTTAATCTGGCTCCACAATTTACCGTCAGAGAATGTGCCTGCACCGCCTTCGCCAAATTGCACGTTTGACTCAGGATTCAGCGTGCTTTTTCGCCATAAATCCCAAGTATCTTTGGTTCTTTCTTTCACCGCTTTACCGCGCTCTAACACAATCGGCTTAAAGCCTGCCTGCGCTAAAATCAGTGCGGCAAAAATACCTGCCGGGCCAAAGCCAATCACAATCGGGCGTGTTTTTACATCAGTTGGCGCGTTGCCTACCGCTTTGTAATTGGTATCCGGTGCGAGTTTTATATGCGGATCTTTTGAATGTTTGGCTAAAACTTTCGCCTCACCGTTAACCACAACATCCAGCGAGTAAACCAGCAATATTGCATTGGATTTTCGGGCGTCAGTACCGCGTTTAAAGATGCTGAAACTGATTAAGTCAGCCGCATTAATGGCTAGTTTTTTAATCGCAGCTGCTCTAATTTCCGCATCGGTGTGGCCTTCTTCGGCAGATGTGGCGATTGGCAGTTTAATTTCGGTGATTCTTAACATGGGCTTTAATCTTAATAGGTAATAATTGGATGAATTTGTATATCAAAAGCTTACGGATATAAAACTTACAGTTCTGAAATCGATGAATCTACGTCTGGAAATCTAAGTGGATGACTCTAAATTCAATTGCAGTAATTTGCGCAGCATCGGCAATGTTATCGGTTTTTGCATGGTCAGCGACCACTCATCGAGCGCATCTAAAGTTGCCATTAATGTAGGCAAATCGCGGCGCAGATAACGTAAGCAATAATCTACCACTTCGTCCGGCAGTTTCATGCCGCGTTCAAATGCATGTTGTTTAAGCGCAGTCGCTTTTTCAATATCATTTAAAGGATGCAGTTGATACACCAAACCCCAAGCCAAACGCGTTGCTAAATCGTCACGTAAACCCATTTGGGTAGGCGCGTGCAGTCCTGCGGTAATGATAAATTTACCTGCTTCCTTATGCTGGTTGTATTGATTAAATAAGTCAATTTGCGCATCGTTATTTAGCAAGTGCACATCGTCTGCTACGTTTATATTCATTGCTCTGCAAGCATGCAATAAATGACTTTTCCCTGAGCCAGACTCACCCCACAAATAAATAAATTGCGGTGTATTGCCACTAATCGCCATTGTTAAACTGGCAAGTGCTTCTGCATTGCGTCCCACTACAAAATTTTGCAAAGTAGGTGGTGCGGCAGGCTTAATGTCGAGTAAAAGTTGTTTCATGCAGTGCTGCTTGAAAAATTGAGGTAAAAAATGTGTTAAGTATGCTGATGATGTTATTTAAAACTTGTTTTATTTAAGATAAGCGTCGCTATCTAAATAATTATCTTTGGTATGGCGTAAACCCACTGCAATCGCCGCCGTGACTGGTAAGGCAAGTAATACGCCAGCAAAGCCGAATAATTGCCCGCCAGCCAGTAAAGCAAAAATCACGACAACCGGGTGTAAGCCAATGCGGTCGCCCACCAATTTGGGCGTAATAAAATTACTTTCTATAAGCTGGCCAATGCCAAATACCAGCAAGACGGGGATTAGCTGGCCCAAACTGGTGAAATGCAGCACGCCAACTAGTAATGCTAACCCCAAGCCAATTGCTGGGCCTAGATAAGGTATAAAGCCTAATAAGCCTGCGATGATGCCGATAGGTAAAGCCATATCCAGCCCAGTTAACCATAAGCCAGCGGCATAAAATACGCTCATGATAATCATCACGGTAAATTGGCCACGTAAAAATTCAGCCAACATTTGATCGATTTCTTGGGCGATTTCAGTCGTTTTTCCAATCACATGGCGCGGAATTAAATTACCGATACCAGCCGTTAACTCATCCCAATCACGCAATAAGTAAAACAATACGACTGGCAGTAATAGAATGTTCGCAATAATGCCGACAAGCGCCATACTATTTGAGCCGGCTGTTTTCAGAACATCACCCAGGATACTGCCGGCTGTTTTCCAGTTTTTGGTGATGACATCTTGAATTTGCGTACTATCAATCGCCAAGCTAATACCAAAGTGTTTTTGCAGCCATGGTTCGGCTGTGGTGCGGATGTTCGTAATAAAATCTGGCAGGCGCTCAATAATAAGTTGTGACTCTTTTTGCAGTAAGGGAATGATAATTAAAAGTAATAACGTAATAACGCCAACAAGTCCCATCATGACTAATACCGTTGCGGTTGTACGGCCAAATTGATATCTCTTGTAACCCAATATACTCAGCTTATCAACTAAAGGGTCGCACATATAAGCCAAAACCGCGGCGGTTAAAAAGGGTGTAAGCACAGGCGCCAAAAGATACAGCATCAACAGAAAAACTACACTTAAAATTAACCAGCGGTTATCTGCCACAATGTTCGTGGCAGGCGATTGTTTGTGGCTGTTTTTTGGTTGATTTGGCATGGTTAAATTGAATAGTGGGTTAAAATGCGAGCTAGTTAAATGTGTATTTAAGTTAAAATTATACTTACATTAAATAGTGATATAGCAATTAATTGAATCGAGAGCCGTTTTGAACACAACAAACCCTAACACAAACTCCATTAGCTACCGCGATGCAGGCGTTGACATTGAAGCGGGCGATGCCTTAATCGAGGAAATTAAACCTTTTGCTAAACGGACCATGCGACCAGAAGTGCTGGCGGGTATTGGCGGATTTGGGTCATTGTTTGAAATGCCTAAAAAGTTTAAAAACCCTGTATTGGTTTCTGGCACGGATGGTGTAGGTACTAAACTAAAGCTGGCCTTTGAACTGAATAAACACGACACGGTTGGTATCGATTTGGTCGCCATGAGCGTGAACGACATTTTAGTGCAAGGCGCGGAACCGCTATTTTTCCTGGATTATTTTGCCTGCGGTAAATTGGAAGTAGGCACTGCGGCGCAAGTGATTAAAGGTATTGCAGAAGGCTGTGAGCAATCTGGCTGTGCGCTAGTGGGAGGAGAAACGGCGGAAATGCCCGGCATGTACCCAGCGGGCGAATACGATTTAGCGGGTTTCGCAGTGGGTTGTGTGGATAAAGAAAAAATCATTAATGGATTGAGCATTGCAGCGGGTGACGTGTTATTGGGCTTGGCTTCAAGCGGCGCACATTCAAATGGTTATTCATTGATTCGTAAGTTAATTACAAACTCAGGCATTGATTTCGAGTCAGACTTTCACGGTAAAAAATTCAAAGACGTGGTGATGGCACCAACCAGAATTTACGTGAAATCACTGCTTAAGTTAATTGATGCTTTACCTGTAAAAGGCATGGCGCATATTACTGGCGGTGGCATTACAGAAAATATTCCACGCGTATTACCGGCAGGGTTGACCGCAGAGATCAGTGCAAAAAGCTGGGATTTACCGCCTTTATTTAAATGGCTGCAAGCGCAAGGCAATATTACGCACAGCGAAATGTATAAAACCTTTAACTGCGGCATTGGTATGGCAGTGATTATGTCTAAAACTGATGCAGCAGCAGCTAAGCAATTATTAGAAGCTGCGGGCGAGATGGTGTACGAGATTGGCGTGATTCGCACGCAACAAGCAGGTGAAGCCGCTACTGTTGTTGTTTAGTCAGGCGGCAGCATAAAAGCCAGACAACGCATATTGATGCTATGCGTTGAGTAGCTTCATTCAATAATTTGAGAAAATAATATGTTTAAGCAAAGCCAATGGATTATTTTTTTCTGCCTCGTTTTTTATGGTGCAATTGCGCACGCTGCACCTAAAAGTGTTCAACTGGAATATGACTTAAAACGTGATGGCAAACTATTTGCCAAAGTGGTCGAGAATTTTAGCCAAGACGGCAATCAGTATAAAATCGAGTCAGTCACAAAAGGCGTTGGTGTTTATGCGCTGCTTGGTGAGCGCAAATTATTAAGTAGTGGCAGCGTGACCAAAGAGGGCTTAAAACCTAAACACTTTGAATCGCATCAAGGGGATAACAATAGAAAATCCTTAATTAACGATTTTGATTGGGCAAAAAATACGCTCAATATGCAGGTGAAAGGTGAAGTGAAGACACAGACTTTACAAAAAGGTACACAGGATTTATTGAGCTATGCCTACCAATTTATGTTCGCGCAGCCAACTAAAGCGCGTGTTGGTCAAAACAGTATCAATTTGACGTTAACATCGGGTAAGAAACTAAAGCAATATCAATATAAAATCATTGCGCGCGGCTTAAAACTAAACGCTGCGGGTACAGACTTTAAAACTTTGCATATTGCCAATACGCCAGCGGCTGGAGATGATAAAAAAGAGCTTTGGTTAGCAGAGGATAAATATTATTTGCCAGTGCAATATAATTTAACCGATGAAGATGGCGCAAGTTTTGAGCAAACCTTGACCAAAATACATGTGGAATAATGTTACAGCGATTGTTAAAAACCAAAGCACTAAAAGACTAGCGCTGGCGATTGTTGTTTCTGCGGCTTTACATGCGTATTTGGTAGGTGGTTTTAATATGCATATGCCCAGTCTGAAAAAAGAAATGCATGTCATTGAGGCAAGGTTACAGATGCCAAAAGTGGTTATTCAACAAGCGGCAGCTGAAGAAGCTGTAGTAAATGCACAACCGAAGCCTGTTACCTCTTTGCCGAAAAAGCAAGTACCAAAACTGGCACCAGAAGCAATTGAAGAACCAGTATCTGATATAAAGCCGCAACAGATGGATATATCACCTGAGGTTTTAAGCGCAGCAACGCTAGAGCAGGCGATAAAGCCATCGCCAATTGAAGAGGCGCCGCAGGCTGAAAATAGTCAATCAGTACAAACGGAACAGCAAGCTGAATCGCAACTAGTTGATGCGGGTTTTGTGATAAACGAAAACGCGTATCAATATGTGGAAACAGATTTTGATGTAAGAACTGAAATAGATGGCGCAACAGAAGGTTCGGCCAAGATTACTTATAATCTGACCGATAACCAGCAATACACGCTTAAAAGCGTGATTAAGCCGCGGGGATTGGCGGCACTGATCATTTCTAATCTGTTGCAAACCAGCGATGGCACACTTACTAAGAATGGTTTGCAGCCCAACGTTTATTTGTACCAATATGGTGCTAAAACGGATAAAACTTATTCAGCAAAGTTTGATTGGGCTAGTAAAATGGTGAGCTTAATCACAGCTAAAGGTACAAAAACCGCAGAAATTGCGGATGGAACGCAAGATTTGCTCAGTTTTATGTATCAATTTATGTACGTGGCACCGTTAGAACGTATGCAAATTAGCATTGCCACTGGCAAAAAACTTGCCAACTATGACTATAGTTTTGATGGAGAAGAGACTATTAATATTCCGATGGGCGAAATTAAAACGCTGCATATTTTTCATTCGGGTGACGAAAGCGATGAAAAAACTGAGCTTTGGCTGGCGCTTGATTACCAATATGTGCCAGTTAAAATTCGCAAAACTGAAAAAAATGGCAAGATCTATGAACTGGTCGCCACGCGTGTTAATACTGCGCGTCCAGTTGTACTAAACTAGCAGTTCGCATTTGTAATATAGCCGTATCAACCTTAACCAATATTTGTTTAATAAAGCTAAACCATGACTCCAAATTTACTGCGCCAAGCAGCCATGTTACTCACTAATTTGCTGGATTTTAATAGTCCGGCCGATGCTAAATTGGGTGACTTCTTTCGCAATAATCGCGATCTGGGTACTAAAGATCGCGCTTTTGTGGCGGAAAGTGTTTACGGCGTTTTGCGCCGTTTGCGTTATTTAAGTGCTGTGACGGCAAATGATGAAAATGATCCGGATGATGGACGTAAGCTTATATTGGCGTGGTTATTGCGCGTGCAAGGTAAAAGTATCCGTGAGCTGGAACTTATTTTAAATGAGCAGCAAACCGAGTGGGCGCATGCGATTAAAGCCAAAGCTACTCAGGATTTTCCTTTAGCTGTGCAAGCGGATGTGCGTGACTGGTTGTGGAATAAGCTGGTGGCGCAATATGGTGAGGCAGAAGCGTTAACTATTTGCCGCAGTATGTTTGAGCAAGCTGCATTAGATCTGCGAGTGAATACTATTAAAGGTAATCGTGAAGAGGTGTTGGCGCGCATGCTGGCTGAGAACACCGTTAAAGATAACGTCATTGAAGTAACGCCATATTCGCCGATAGGCATTCGTATGGGTGCGCGCTTAAATATTAGCCGACATGTGTTATTTGAGGCAGGCAAAATTGAAGTGCAGGACGAAGGCAGCCAATTGTTAGCTTATTTAGTCGCGCCGAAACGCGGCCAAATGGTAGCGGATTTTTGTGCTGGCGCTGGCGGAAAAACGCTGGCGATTGGCGCGTTAATGAAAAATACGGGACGATTATACGCCTTTGATATTTCTGAAAAACGCTTGAATAATTTGGGTAAACGACTAAAACGTTCAGGTTTATCTAATTTACATGCACAAGTTATTAGCTCTGAAACCGACCCTAAATTAAAACGTCTGAATGGTAAATTTGACCGTGTGTTAGTGGATGCACCATGCAGCGGCTTTGGGACCTTGCGCCGTAATCCCGATTTGAAATGGCGTTTTGAAGAGGCAGACATTGCTGAACTGAATATCAAACAGACTAACATTCTGGCGCGCGCGGCCAAGCTGGCAAAAGTGGGCGGGCGCTTGATTTATGCCACATGTAGCTTATTAAAAGATGAAAATGAAGCGATCGCAGAGGCGTTTTTAGCAGCGAATCCTGATTTTAAATTAATCCCTGCTAATGAAGTGTTAAGTCATCAGCAAATTAAACTGGATACAGGACATTATTTAAAACTATTGCCGCATTTACATGGCACGGATGGTTTTTTTGCAGCGGTATTTGAGAAAATTAATCCAGTAGACGGTTCTGCAAAAATCACCAAAGAAATCGTGCAAGAAGCGGCTGAATTGATTGAAAGTATCAAAGCCTCTGTTTCGGATGAGGTGGAAGCAGAGATTGGGACTGAGGCAGGAATTAAACCAGAAGCTAAGAAAAAAGTAGCCGCTAAAAAAGCACCATCCAAAAGCACAAAAACTGCTGAACCCAAAACGAGCAAAGCCAAAAAAACAGACAAAGCCTAAAGAACGAATCTAAACTTAATACAAAAACGCATCCACATGAAAATGCCTAGCCTAAATACGCAGATACTGCTCGGTGCGATTGTGGGTGTTTTGGTCGGCTTATACTTTCATCAGCTCGGTGCTCATCATCATATAACGCAAAACGGGCTTTATGCGTCTGGCTTAATCGGTACTTTGTTTATCGATTTGCTTAAGATGATTTTGATACCGCTGGTGTTTTGTAGTATTACGGTTGGCATTGCCAACTTGCGCCAGCACCAGAAAATACACCGTGTTTGGATAACAACGTTGGTATTTTTCGCCTTCACGACGACCATTGCGATTATATTAGGGTTGGCGGCCACCAACTATTTCAAGCCGGGCAGTGGCATGCAAATCGCGATGTTTGCTGATGCGATGCAAAACTTTAAAGCACAGCAACTGCCGTTACCTGAGTTTTTTGCGCAGTTTTTACACGGTTTATTTATGAATCCTTTTACCGCACTGGCAACGGGGAATGTGCTGGCTGTGGTGATGTTTGCATTGATTTTAGGCATCGCTTTAGTGGTAGGCGGCGAGCGTTACAAAAATATTCTAGTGTTATTGCAAGAAGGCTTAGAACTCACCATGCGTATGGTTGGTTGGGTAATGGTGCTGGCGCCTTTCGGTATCGCGGCCTTATTAATCAAGCTGGTCGCCACGCAAGATGCAGCCATGTTAAGCACAATGGCAAAATTTATGACCATGGTGATTGGTATAACCTTGTTGCATGGCGTTGTTATTTTGCCACTGCTTTTATACTTAATTACCGGCAAAACGCCATTGTGGTTTTGGCGCGGGGCGCGTGAATCATTGATTACAGCATTCGCGACTAGTTCAAGTTCTGCCACCTTGCCAGTCACGATGCGCTGCACTACGGAACATTTGAAAGTAAAGCCGGAAATCGCAGGCTTTGTCGTGCCCTTGGGCGCTACGGTAAATATGGATGGAACCGCTCTTTATGAGGCTGCTGCTGCTTTATTCATTGCTAATTTAGTTGGCGTAGACCTTAATTTAACTCAACAAATCATCATATTTTTTACGGCGATGATTGCCGCCATTGGCGCGCCAGGTATACCGAGCGCAGGTATGGTCACTATGATAATGGTGTTGCAAAGCGTCGGTTTGCCAGTAGAAGCGATTGCGATTTTATTGCCGATAGATAGATTGCTGGACACCATACGCACCGTTGTGAATGTGCAAGGCGATATGATTGGCAGCCTTGTCGTACAAAAACTGACCGATAAAACCTGAAACACGTCCCACACGCGAAAATAGTTGCGCCTTCACGAATTTCCATTCACGCTTTACCAAACATTGAACACTCTTGAGATGAATCATTAAATGCTACATTTTCACAAAGCCGAACTAGTCGATGCACAAGAAATCGCCGCACTGATTAACTCCGCCTATCGCGGTGAAAGCAGTCGCGCAGGCTGGACAACCGAAGCAGACTTGCTTGATGGCTTGCGCACCACCACGCCAGAAATTGCCAGCGTCATCAAACGTGATGATGCGTTTATATTAATTGGCGTATTAAATGACCAAATCGTCGCCACAGTTTGCTGTGAACTGCAAATGATTGCCGGCAAAAGTACCGCACATTTCGGCATGATAGCCGTTAAGCCAACTCTGCAAAATCGTGGCTATGGCACAGAAATTATTCAAGCGGCAGAAGCCATGACACTTAGACAATGGCGCGTAGCAGGCTTTCATATGACGGTTATTTCTATCCGTAACGAGCTTGTCGCATTTTATGAAAGATTAGGATTTTTGCGCACCGGCGAGTTTAAAGACTTCCCCACTGAACCAGCACTTTGGCAACCCAAAGTTGAGGGTTTGAATTTGGAGTATTTAGCGAAGGTGATTAAACAATAAGTCTTACCGCTTTAAACTGTGTGGGATATGGCTCTACCGCATGTTCTATGCCCACATAATAAATATCAGACTTCATTAGCAAATCTAAATTGCCCACCATCAATAATTAATGGCTATTGTAATATCACTATTTAATTCATTCAGTAATATTTTATGACCCCACAACGTAAATTTTGGACGCTAGTAGCTTCAGCCGCGGCAATTCTGGCTGTCACCATGGGCATACGGCAATCCATGGGTTTATTCTTATCGCCATTAAATACATCCACTGGACTCGGTATCGTAACAATCAGCTTTGCAATGGCCGTTGCCCAATTTACATGGGGAGCGGTACAACCTCTCTTCGGCATGCTGGCAGATAGAGTTGGCTCTTTTATGGTAATCGTGCTTGGTACTTTAATGTTGGCAATAGGTTTGGCTATTACACCATTCATGAGTTCGGGTTTTGGCTTGATGTTTGCGGTTGGCATTTTGACGGCAGTAGGGGCTGGTGCGGGAAGTTTTTCAATCTTGATTGGTGCTGCAGCTCAGAGATTACCAGCAGATCGTCGCTCCACAGCTGCTGGTTTTATCAATGCCGGCGGATCACTTGGACAATTTATATTTGCGCCAATTACGCAGGCGCTAATCAGCTCATTTAACTGGGTCGTTGCTATATTTGCATTAGCTGCCACATCGCTAACTACCATTCTGTTGGCACTGCCGTTACGTGAGAAAACAGGTGTTGCCGAAAAACGTGCAGCAACACAGGCCGATGGAATCACATTAGGTGAGCAGCTACGTATCTCCTTTAAAGACCGAAGTTATCTCTGCTTAAACGTAGGGTTTTTTGCCTGCGGATTCCACATTGCTTTTTTAGTTACACATCTTCCAGGAGAAGTAAATCTGTGTGGTTTATCTGCATCAGTGGGCGCAACATCACTGGCCATTATTGGGCTTGCTAATGTGTTCGGTAGCATTGTAGCCGGCTGGCTTGGACAAACCAAACGCATGAAAATGATTCTGTTCTGGATGTATGCCTCACGCGCACTGGCCGTTGCCATATATCTGATTGCGCCTAAAACAGAAGTCACTTTCTATATTTTTGCAGCCGTCTTAGGGTTCACTTGGCTATCCACGGTACCGCCGACAGCTGGGCTAATCGGTAAATTATTTGGCCCACGTTATTTAGCCACACTGTTTGGCTTTGCCTTACTTAGCCACCAGATTGGCGGTTTTTTTGGTGCATGGTTAGGTGGAATTGCTTTTGTGAAAACTGGTAGCTATGAATGGATGTGGTACGCAGATATTGTTCTTGCCAGTATAGCTGCACTAGTGAATCTGCCAATTCGTGAGACGCATCCAAAATTGTCGGTGACGATAAACTAAAGATAGGAGTGTTTATTGAATCACGGCATTTCAGTGAGTTGAGCTCAAAATGATTAAGCCGATTTGCTAAACCTATCCAATCCACTCATCACCAACGAATAAGCCGCCGGCACTACAACCAAAGTCAGCAAGGTGGATGAAATCATACCGCCGATAATCGCAATTGCCAGCGGTTTGTTTGTTTCACTACCTGCGCCAAGTCCAAGTGCGGCGGGGAGTAGGGCTAAAATAATGGTTAATGAAGTCATCACCACAGGGCGCAATCTAATTGGGCAGGCTTCGCTAAGTGCATTATTAATGCTGGCGCCTTTCTCACGTAGCTGATTGGTTAAATCAACCAGTAAAATGGAGTTTTTAGCGACTAAGCCGATTAGTAATATCAAGCCAATCATTGAGTACATATTGAGCGTATCACCGGAAATGAGCAGCGCGATTAAACCGCCAATAATCGCCAATGGTTGTGCCAGCATAATGATGAATGGTTGAATGAATGAATTGAATTGGCTGGCTAAAACCATATACAGCAAGATAAACGCTAGCAAAAATACAAAGCTCACGTTTTTAATGGTTTTGCTAAACTCTTCCGCTTGGCCTGTTAACTTAATACTGTAGTTAGGAGGCACTATTTTTGCTGCTGTTTCGTTAACAATATTCACAGCATCGCCCAATGGCACATTGGGGTTGGCGTAAAAGTTGGCAGCGTAGCGTAAATCGTAACGGCCAATAACCGCCGCGCCTAGTTCTTGTTTAAAGCTGGCGATTGCGTCCAGTCGTACCAGTTCGCCGCTTGTGCTTCTTAAGTAGATTTTGCTTAAATCTGCGACACTTTTTAAATCACCTTCCGTTGTTTTCAGGCGAATATCGTAACGCTGACCATCGCCAACATCGTCATTAAACTTAGCGACGTCAATGCCACCCGCATACAGGCTGACAGCGGTGGCAATGTCATTTGCGCTTAAGCCAAATGTAGCGGCACGCACGCGATCAATTGTCATATCCAATTGTGGTAAATCTAATTGCACGTCTAAATCCACTTTGCCAATTTTCGGATTATCCCCAAGGGTTTTCTGCATTAACTTGGAAATGCGCCCGATTTCTTGCAGGTTATCGCCTGTTAAGTTGAATTGTAATTTCTCTGAACGTTGGCCACGCGCAATGGAAGTGGCAGATGGCAGGGCGCGAACACCGGGAATGGATTCAAATTCTTGTTTCAGTTCTTTGATTAAAGTTTGCTGACTTTTTTTACGTTCGGTTTTAGGTTTTAAACGTACGCTGATATTGCCTTGATTGACTTGCCCGCGCGAGCCGGTGCCAATACTAGCGAAGTAACTGGCAACTTCGTCTTTATGACTAGCAACCGCGGTCTCGACTAATTTCATGCGTGAATCGGTATAGGCCAAACTAGAACCCAGCGGTGTTTTGACGATGATGTTAAAACTACCTTCGTCGGATTCTGGAATGAAGTCTTTATCGACATATTTAAGCGTTAAGAAACCACTGATTGCCACGAAAATAACGGTAAATAAAAGCACTAACGCACGGTGATGCAATGCCAGACTCAGTAGTTTCTTGTACTGATTGTCAAAAGCAGTTAATACGTTGCCAATGGCGGTGTAGAGCTTATTTTCTTTGCTATTCACTTCTAAGTAGCGGGAACACAACATGGGCGTGAGGGTTAGCGATACAAATAGTGACGCTAACACGCCAAAGGTGACTACCACGCCAAATGATTTAAACAGTTTGCCCACAATGCCATCCATAAAAATGACTGGGGCAAAAATACATACCAGCGATAATGAAGCGGCAATGACGGCAAAAGTCACTTCATTTGAGCCATTTAACGCAGCCGTCATTGGGTTGGGATCCAGATGCTCACGATGTCGGTGGATATTTTCTAACACCACAATGGCATCATCTACCACCACGCCTATCAGCAAAAGCAAGGCTAATAATGTCATGGAGTTAAAGGTGAAGCCGGCAAAATACATCACGGCAATAGCAGCTAAGAGTGATACGGGGATAGCGGTTGCAATAATGATGGTAGAGCGAATGGAGCGCAAAAAGATAAAAACGATAAATGCGGCAAGTAACGTGCCTTCAAATAAATGCTCTTTAAGCGATGCGACGAGCTGGTTAATAAAAATAGAATCATTGGTGGATATTTCTAAATTCATACCTGCGGGTAGGTTGGGCTGAATGTCTTCATTTAAGCGCCGTTCCACCTCGTTGATAATGGCAACCGTATTTGCATTGGCGACTTTTACGATGCCTAAGCCTACAGCGGTTTTGCCGTTGTATCGCGCAACTTGCCGATTATCCGTGATGCTGTCTTCAATATTTGCGATATCCTTCAGGCGTATGGGTGCGCCCGCTCTTGCCACAATAACCAACTCATTCAAATCTTTAATATTATGAAACTCAAGGTCTAGTTTTAATAATTGCTCAGCTTGATCGCTGACTAAAAAACCGCCTGGTAACTGTATATGTTCTCTTGAAAAAGCAGAGATTAAATCGTTAGCAGTGAGTTTATGCGCTGCCATGCGTTCGGGCGAAATGTTGACGCGAATCACGCGATCCCGACGGCCACCAATTAATACTTCGCCAACGCCGTCAATCGTTTCAAACCTTTTTTTGAGAATATTGTTGGCATATAGATTGAGCTGTTGAATAGTGCGGTCACCACTAAGTGCCAGCCAGATAACGGCCGCAGCGTTGGTATCCACCTTTTGTACAATCGGCGGGTCTGTATCATCCGGTAAACGGCGTAATACTTGGCTGACCTTGGCTTGTATTTCGTTATATGCAACATCAATATTCTTATCTAGTGAGAATGTAATGCTGATGCTGGAAACACCTGGCGATGAGGCAGATTGAATATGTTCAATGCCCGGCGTGGTGTTAATGGATGATTCAATCACGCTGGTAATGCTGGCATCGATGACATCAGGATTAGCGCCGCGTAGTGTTGTGGTGACTAATATCACAGGAAAATCAATCGCAGGGATACGGTCAACCCCAATGCGTTGGTAAGAAATAATGCCGAGCAGGACGATGATGCCCGAAAGCATCCAGGCGAGTACGTGACGTTTAATGGAGAGTTCTGGCAAGGTCATGACTGGTTTTTTCTAGGGTTTAATTTACTAGGCTTTTAATTGAGCTTTGAATTGGAATATGTAGTGCTTACGGTTTTTTCTGTGTAGAAGGAGCTTCATTCACTTTTACTGGCGTGTTATCGGTTAAGAAACCTGCGCCATCCACTACCACGATATCATTTGGCTTAACGCCTTCGGTTATCTCAATCATGCCGTCCTTGCGTAACCCCGTTTTCACAATGGCTTGATAGGCTTTATCGTGACGCACCACATAAACCACTTCGCCGGCAGGCCGCAAAATAACACTTTGTTCCGGCACCATCATGGCAGTATCTCGCTCGCCCAGAATAACGCTGCCGGTTACGCTGGCGCCCGGTTGCCAGCCCGTTGTATCAAATACATCGGCAATCACGTCTACCGTGCGGCTATCTGCTGCAATCATTGGCTTTAATTCACGAATCACCGTATTGAATACTTCATCCGTGGTGGGTGTGGTTAAGCGCACTTTAAGGCCCGGTTTCAGTTTTGCTGCAATCTGTTCAGGAAAAGGCAAGTGTGCACGTAAACGTCGTTTAGAGATAATTTGTACAATGGGATCGCCAACTTTTACAAAATCTCCCGTATCGGCCAGTTTTGTTTCTACCACACCGCTTGTCGGTGCAAAGATTTTCGTTTTACTGTTGGTGTGGTTAATCGTGCCAACACGTGCTTTAGCGCCTTCCAGTTGTTGTTTGAGTGAGTTTCTCAGTGCAATATCATTATCAACCGTGATTTGTGAAATGAATTTCCTATCGACCAAGGCTTGATTGCGAGCCACGATTTTGTCCTGATTGGCGAGTAAAGCCTGAATGCGCGCGACCTCCGTTTGCGCTTCGTTGCGTTGCAAGCCAAAATCCGTCGCATCTAAAGTGGCGATTAATTGTCCTTTTTTAACGGGCTCACCAGGGCTTACATGTACCTTAATCACGCGCGCGGCAACTTCTGCCGCCACAACTGGGTCTGTTAAGCTTTCTAGTGTACCAATCGATTCTTCAGTAATTTCCAGAGTCTGGTCTTTCACCTGTGTCACTGTCACTAATGATGGCTTAGGCGAATTTTGTTCGGCAGATGTGCCTTTTTTATCACTACAGGCGATTAAAAAAATAGAAACCACACAGGCTAATAGTAGAGGGAATTTTGTTTGCATAAATGGTTTAGTTTGCATCATTAACTTAATGTAATATGTTTCTGATTGATTAACACTTAATCAATCATATTGATTTTATTGATATTAACCTATTCTGAAGCTTTAATTTTCAGCCAGTCAAAATAAGGGCCAGGATCCGTCTTACGGCCTGGCGCAATATCTGAATGGCCAACAATATGTTGAATAGGATAAGTTTGCTTTAAAGTGGTAATGAGTTGTTGCAGTGTTGTGTATTGAGCCGCTTCAAATGCTTCAAAGTCATTACCTTCCAACTCAATTCCGACTGAGAAATCGTTACAACGTTCACGCCCCAGCCAATTGGATACACCTGCGTGCCATGCGCGTTGCAAACAAGATACAAATTGAATCAATTCCCCATCGCGCCGAATAAAGAAGTGCGATGAAACTTTACGTGTGTAAATCTCGGCATAATAAGGATGTTCGTTTGGATTTAGTGTGTTGGTGAATAATTCAATCACGCCGTTACCGCCATATTGGTTAGGTGGCAGGCTGATGTTGTGGATAACAATCATGCTGATTTCGGGTGCGACATTATCAAGAAAAGGTCGTGCGTCAAAATTGGGTGAAGTGATTTGTTTGGCCTTGTTTATAAACCCTTTTTTGTTGATTTTTATTTCATCCATAATTGATGCTAAATACGATTTATCCGATAAAATACCATCTTACCTAATTTTTAGAGATATTTAAGCATGGTTTTTCTACAGTTATTTGTAATGCTGATTGTTATTTTGATTGCAGCAGAGGTGTTTACCAACGCGCTTGAGCATTTAGGTGAAAAACTGGGTATTTCAGAAGGTGTCACAGGTTCATTGTTTGCGGCTGTTGGCACCGCTTTGCCAGAAACCATGGTGCCGCTGTTAGCGATTTTTGCAGGCACAACCAGCATGGCAACCAATCATGAAATCGGCGTAGGTGCGATTTTAGGTGCGCCACTCATGTTGGCTACTTTGTCCCTTAGTCTGATGGCGCTTTCAGTGTACAAACGTCGCGGTGCAAACGGTCATTTACGCCCGGAGCGCACAGGTTTGACGCGTGATATCAACTATTTTATCGCAGCATTTATACTGGCAGCAGTAGCATTATATGTACCTCACCATGAGATGTGGATACGTTATGTAATCGGTTTCGCGATGGTGATGATTTACGTGGTGTATGTGTGGCAAACCTTACGCGCTTCAAAAAGTTTAGTAGCAGAAGGTCACGCAACCGAAGCACATAATCCCATGTTTTTAAGTCGCTTAGGCTTGCCCACTAACACACTCACGATTACTGTGCAGATTATTTTAGGCCTGCTTTTGTTGATTGCTGGCGCCAAAGGTTTCATTAACGGCGTAGATGAAGCATCACATATCTTAGGCATTTCTGCATTGATGTTATCTTTGCTTATCATTCCAATCGCAACGGAATTGCCAGAAAAAGTGAACAGTATTTTGTGGATCCGTAAAGGTAAAGACACGCTGGCATTTGGCAATATTACTGGCGCAATGGTGTTTCAAGGAACATTGTTACCTGCGATCGGTATTACTTTAACGCCTTGGGAGCCGCGCCCAGAAGTGGTTTGGGGGCTGGTAATTACGCTACTTGCTGCACTATGGATGCGTTATCTACTGCATAAAGGCGGAATACGCGTGTGGCATTTATTAGTTAACGGCGCAATGTACGTTACTTATTTAGTGATTGCGCTGAGTTAAAAGCACTAACTAAAAAAGGACTAGTTATATAGATATTAACTAGTCCGATACATTTGCTTAGTCGTACAGATTTTCATCCGACATATCCGTATCGTCATCTTTGGCCAGACCTAACTTGGTTAGCCTATATCGCAAGGTTCTAAAGCTAACTCCCAACAGTTTCGCCGCCGCTGTTTTATTGTTGTTGGCTTTGGCTAGTGCTTTCAGGATTGCACGTTTTTCAATATCTTCTAAATACTCCGGCAAGCCTATTTCTAGGGTTTTGCTGGGATCAAAAGTGACTTTGTCATTTGTTCTGAATTTGAACTCCTGATCCATTAGTAAATCATCCGTACATATTTTCTGGCCATCACATAGCGCCAGTGCACGTTCTAACATATTCTCCAATTCACGCACATTGCCGTCAAAATGCAATTTACCAATTAATTTGGCAGCACTTTCGTCCAATACTGGTACAGGAATCGATTGCGCATCACACAGTTTTTGTAATAGTTTTTGTGTGAGTTCAGGGATATCTTCTGGTCTATCACGTAGCGCCGGCATTTTAAGTTGAATCACATTGAGGCGATAATATAAATCCTGCCTGAACAGGCTATTGCTCATCATCTCGCTTAAGTTTTTATGTGTGGCGCTGATAATGCGCACATCAACACTTTCCTCAGTTGTGCCACCAACCGCACGTACTTTCTTTTCTTGTATAGCGCGCAATAGTTTAACTTGCATGGCTAAAGGCAAGTCGGCGACTTCATCTAGAAATAAAGTGCCGCCATTAGCTGCCTGGAACAAGCCGGAGGTATCTTGTACTGCCCCTGTAAAAGCACCTTTTTTATAGCCAAAAAATTCACTTTCCATTAAGTTTTCTGGTATTGCGCCGCAGTTAACTGCCACAAAAGATTTATCGCGTCGTGAGCTGTTGCTGTGAATCAGTCTTGCTGCCAATTCCTTGCCACTACCAGATTCGCCGCTGATATAAACCGGCGCCTGGCTGCGAGCGAGCTTTGCTATCATGCTGCGCACATAATCCATAGCAGGTGATTTGCCGATTAAATCAACTGTGTTTTGAGTTTGCTTAGTGTCTGAGTTGGATAATTTAAGTGCAGACTCTACTAATGGGCGCAGTTGTTTGAGTGAAATAGGTTTGGTTAAATAGTCGAATGCACCTGCTTTTAAGGCAGAAACGGCATTTTCTGCACTGCCATAAGCGGTAATCACAGCAACTGGCAAGCCAATATAATTGGCTGCAATATGCTGTACCAGTTCAAGTCCTAGGCCATCGGGTAACCGCATATCCGTTAAGCATAAATTATAATTTTGGCTGGCCAATAATTGTTTAGCTTCTGTTAAATTGCCGGCACTATCCGTTCTAATGTCCATGCGCTCTAGGGTTAAAACCACCAGCTCACGAATGTCTGTTTCATCATCAACAACTAAGCAGTTAAATTGTGCCATTAAAATTTAAGCCTTTTTGAGATAAATGATAAATTGCGTGCCAATATTTGGCGCGCTAGTTTTGCTTGGAGTTTTATGTTGCAGCTTAGCACCATTTGCATCCGCCAATTCGCGTGCAATATACAGCCCTAAACCAGTACCGGATTTCTCCGTAGTAAAGAAAGGCTCAAACAAATGGCTGCGTACGCACTCTGGGATGCCGCTGCCATCATCGTTAATCTCAATTTGTACGGTCTGTGTTTTTGCCGACACTGACAACACTAAGCTATTTTCATTTTGCTGGGAGTGCCGCCAGCCATTCTTGCACAGGTTCCACAAAACTTGGTTTAAATGCCGACGATCAAAAGAAATGACGGCATCTGGAGCAGATAATACTAATTTAAAGCATTGCGGCGGGATTTTTTCAACTGCGCAAAACTGCGTGTAAAAATCGGTCATAAAATTTTCTAGGTGAATCATTTCCTGGTTGGTGCGATCCCGCCGATTAAGCTCCAATACATCTTTAATAATTTGGTCAACACGTTGTACATTATCGCCGATGATTTGCAGCATACGTTGGTTTGCAGTATTAATGTCTTCTTCTTCCTGTAATAACTGGTTGGCGTGGCTAATTGCGCTAAGTGGATTGCGGATTTCATGTGCAATATTTGCCGTTAAGCGCCCCAATGCGGCCAATTTGACTTGATGCGCTTGAATTTGCATTTGCGACCAGTCTTCAATAAAAATAACCGCACCTTGTTGGCGATTGTCATTAACAGGTAAAAATCTCAGCCTAAGTTCACGTGATAATGTATTCAGTTTTAAAATATTCGGCTGTGTATTTTCAGGTGGCTCGGTTTCATGCATCCAAATCTGTAGCATTTTGCTGATTTCTGGTGAAATTTTGTTTAAAGAATCTCCCTGCCAATTATCGGCATCACTGCTGTCTAGGTCTAACAAGTTTTTGGCCTGCATATTGTGATGTTTAATATGCAGGTTGTGATCAACTACCAGCACGCCATCTTGCATTTCATGCGTGATTAATGCATTAATTTGCGCCAAATTTATAACATCCAAGCCACGCTGAGAAGCCAGCAATTCACTTTGTTGCATGCGTCTGGCTAGGCTGTGCGCCAGCCATGCGGTAGCAAAACAACTCAAGCTTAGCATGACTGCACCAGTATAATTCTCTGCTAATCTGCCGATGATGAGCATGCGGTAAGTTTGCTCGATTAAAATGCCGATGGTGGCTAGAGCGGCATAAAACAAGGCTAAGCGACCCTCGCTGATTAAGCTTGCACTGGCAATGGTGATGATTAGCAATAAACCTACGCCAACTCCATCATCCTGCTGTGCATGCATTAACAAGATGATAAATATAATATCTATGATGATTTGCGCGGGCAGGTTGAGGTCAATATTGGGTTTTTCTAACCAAGTAAAAGCCGCGGATATGCAACTAAAAACCAGATAGCCCAGCACCAAGTTGAAAAATAAATCTTTTTCGCTATTGAGTGGAGAGGTGCCTTCACCTATTGTGCTTTGCATGATTACAAACATCAGTGCAATCACTATGCGATAGCCGTTGTACAGTTTTAGACTGCGCCAGCGGGTAGCGGTAATAGTAGCGTCAATATCTGCTGTTAATTCAATCGCCATGATTTATTGGTAAGTATGATTACACTCAGGACTGTTGCAGACAACCTGATTGTTTTGTATATGGCTATCAGATTCGGGCACGTGCAAGCCACACTGCGAGCATTGCACTATTCTTTCCTCTGTTTTAGGTTTTGCTGCATCGCTTTTCGATACAGGACCTTTAAATTGTGATGACGTAATGATGCGTTTAATGACTACATAAAGTAGCCAGCCTAGCAATATCAGCAGTAGTACGCGCGCCATATTTTTCCTAATTAATCTAAAATGTTCAACAACAAGGATTGTAACTAAAAGCGCGACAGTTACAAGACTGTTAAGCCTTGTTTGCCTGAAAGGCCAGGGGCGGTTAAGTTCAAATACAAGCTAAGCTGAATCTGCATAAAACTTAAAACTGTTATACTGATGGCAATAATTACTTAACTAATTTCATGGCCAGTTCTCAAGAGATATCAGATTTTTTGCGCGATGTAGAGCGCCGCGCCTTTAAGCAAACAGTTTATGCCGTGCGCGAAGAGCAGGCCGCATTGGATATTGTGCAAGATTCGATGTTAAAGCTCGCCGAAAAATATGCGGATAAACCCGTTGCAGAATATCCCATGTTGTTTCAACGTATTTTGCAAAATACCATGCGCGATTTTTGGCGTCGGCAAAAAGTGCGCAATTTATGGACAACACTGTTGTCTTCTTTTGGTGCCGGGCAAGATGGCGAAGAGGATCACGATCCCTTAGAAACTATTGATGTAGAAGATGCATCAGAAAATCCAATGGCACAGCTTGAGCGCAGCCAGACTATGAAAGTCATTGAAAAAGCGATTGAAAAATTGCCCGCACGTCAACGAGAAGCCTTCATATTGCGTTATTGGGAGGATATGGACGTTGCAGAAACCGCCCGGTCGATGGGTTGTTCACAAGGCAGTGTTAAAACACACTGTTCGCGTGCAGTACACACATTAGCCGCCACTTTAGAAAAACAAGGTTTAGGCGCACGCGCAATTGCACATTTAGGAGTAGAGTCATGATGGAAAATAACATGAATCAGGACAATCAAAACACACAAACCAATCCTTTAGCTGATGAAGCATCGGAGGATATTCAAGCCAGACAAATCGCTGGTTTGTTAAATGCACATGCCAGTCTTTTGAGTATGCGGACATTGAAGCAACTTGAAAATGGACGAGAGCAAGCAGTAAAAGCGCATATGCGACAAACTGGGGCAATGAATGGCGACGGTACGATTAGCAATGTGGTTTACTGGGCAGAGCATCATCGTGTTGCAGCAACAGGCATGTTGTTAGGGGCAATTATTGTTGGTTTTGTATTGATGAACGCGTTTGGTCAAAATATTGAACACGGCGATGCATTTTTACTTGCAGCAGAGTTGCCACCAGAAGCTTTTGTAGACATCGCTTTTGAGCCATCTTTAAATGTTGCGCAGGCAAAGTTAAGTCAATAATAAAGAATAGGCCATAAACAATGTTTAGATATTTGTAGTACAGAATTGTGGTATTAGAATGGTAAAAATAGCTTAAAAAGAAAATTCTTAAAAGAAAATATAACGAATGAATAAAATCTTATTGTTGATAATGCTCGTTGCAAGCCAATTAAATGCACAGGAACTAACGGATTACAACCAGCCTATTAAATTGGCGATGGGAGATATAGGTAGCATTAAATCCTCATTAAATGATAGTTCGGCTAGTGAAGCATCGACTAAACGTTGGTCGCAATTATCAGAAGACCAACGCAAAGTGCTGTCGCCATTAGGTGCTGAGTGGGACACTCTGCGCCCTTGGCAGCGCGAAAAGATGCTGGATATTGCCAGAGATTACCCGAAAATGGACGCGCAAAAACAGCAGCGTGTGCAACAGCGCTTAAATAGTTGGAGTCGGATGACGCCTTACGAGCGTGAAAATGCGCGTAAACGCTACCAGCAATTTCACGCATTAAGTGCTGATAAAC
>Ga0123388_1040582_pt1 | contig 96875 bp, 81 predicted proteins | sample T0HHNO3metaT_FD_89916 | JGI IMG/M metagenome (GOLD analysis project Ga0123388, IMG submission 89916) | Methane-oxidizing artificial microbial communities from Washington, USA to study methane cycling - T0-HHNO3 metaT (Metagenome... | ecosystem: Engineered > Modeled > Simulated communities...
ACATAATCAAATGTATTTTTACAACGCTCTCTTGATTTGTATTTATCTCATTTGTTGTTATGGGGTGATCTATTTATTGTTGAATTGGGTGGATGAAAAATGAATGTCATGCTTTGGGTCAGTGGTGCATTGGCTTTGCTTGTGCTGATTTACTTGTTATACGTATTGTTTAATCCGGAGAACTTCTAATGCTCTCAAATATGGTTGTTCAAGTGGGTTTGTTTTTTATAACGCTTTTGGTACTCACCAAGCCCATGGGTTTGTGGTTATCAGCCGTAATGCATGGTGAATGTAAATTTATCAATAAAGTAGGTGGGCCAGTTGAACGGGCAATCTACCGGCTCATTGGTACATCACCAGAAGGTGAGATGGGTTGGCGGCAATACGCAGTTGCAGTAATGATTTTTAATGTAGTAGGCGCAATCTTCATCTATTTTTTACAGCGCTGGCAATTAAATTTACCTCTCAATCCACAACAGTTCCCGGCTGTCAGTGTGGATTCATCAATCAATACGGCCATTAGTTTTGTCACCAACACTAACTGGCAGGGTTACGCTGGTGAGGCAACCATGAGTTACCTCACGCAAATGTTGGGATTAACCGTACAGAACTTTTTATCTGCGGCTACAGGTATTGCTGTGTTGTTCGCGCTGATTAGAGGCTTTGCCCGACATACGTCTAAAACAATCGGTAACTTTTGGGTCGATGCCACACGCTCGACCTTATATGTCTTATTACCCTTATCTTTTTTGCTGGCGGTTGCGCTCATTGGGCAGGGCGTCATTCAAAATTTTGATGCCTATCAAGAAGTGACAACGATCAATCCAACCAGCTACATTACAAAAGATGCAGCGGGTAAAGACATTACCCAAACGACTAATACGCAAACCATTGCTATGGGGCCGGTGGCATCTCAAGAGGCGATTAAAATGTTGGGGACCAATGGTGGTGGCTTTTTTAATGCCAACTCAGCACATCCGTTTGAAAACCCGACGCCGCTATCAAACTTTCTGGAAATGCTCGCCATCTTTTTAATCCCAGCAGGATTGTGCTTTGCATTCGGCAAAATGGTCGGTGATAAGCGGCAAGGTTGGACAATTTTTAGCGCGATGTTCATCATTTTTATCGTGATGGTAGCTGCGACGCTATGGGCAGAGCAATCAGGCAATCCAGTGCTTACTGCAAATGGTGCAGATCAAACTGCGGTGGTTACTGAATCAGGTTTCGCACTTCAATCTGGCGGCAACATGGAGGGTAAAGAAACGCGTTTTGGTATCGTTAGTTCTGCATTATTTGCCACCATTACCACAGCAGCTTCATGCGGTGCAGTCAATGCAATGCATGACTCACTGACGCCCATTGGTGGATTAGTGACGATGTGGCAAATGCAGCTAGGAGAAGTTGTTTTCGGAGGGGTTGGTTCTGGTCTTTACACCATGTTGATTTATGCTGTACTCGCGGTATTTATTGCAGGATTAATGATAGGACGTACACCCGAATATTTAGGTAAGAAAATCGAAACCTATGAGATGCAAATGACCGCGCTCATTATATTGGTCACTCCGTTGCTGGTGTTGATAGGTACCGCCCTTGCAGTAAGCGTTGCTGATGGCGTTGTCGGTATTGCCAATCCTGGCGCACATGGCTTTAGTGAGGTGCTCTACGCTTTATCATCGGCTGCAAACAACAACGGTAGTGCTTTTGCAGGCCTATCTGCCAACACACCATTCTACAACTCATTGTTGGCGGTAGCGATGTTCTTTGGTCGCTTCGGCATCATTATTCCTGTGTTGGCAATAGCAGGTTCTATGGCGGCAAAAAAACGTATTCCAGTGAGTGTGGGCACTATGCCAACACACGGGCCATTGTTTGTCATTTTATTGATAGGGGCGGTCATTCTGGTAGGGGCATTAACTTATATACCAGCGCTTGCACTTGGCCCTGTGGTTGAACAATTACAGATGCTTAATATTTAAAAGATACATTTTAGGATAACACCATGTCTAGTCCCGCAATCAAATCATTGTTAGACCCTACGCTAGTCAAACCCGCTATTGTAGATTCATTTAAAAAATTGGCACCTCAAATACAGTGGCGCAATCCTGTCATGTTCGTTGTATATCTTGGTAGCTTGCTGACAACCGCTTTGCTCATTCAGGCCTTGCTTAGTCATTCAGAAGCATCGTTAGGCTTTATTGCCTCCGTGGCCATTTGGTTATGGTTTACTGTGTTGTTTGCCAACTTTGCAGAAGCGATGGCCGAAGGACGTAGCAAAGCGCAAGCAGCCTCTCTCAGAAGTGCTAAAAAGAATGTCGTCGTCAAAAAACTGGCGAATGAATCCAGAGATGCTGCGGTCACCATTACAGACAGCAATAGCATACAAAAAGGAGATATTCTCTTGATTGAGGCCGGTGATATGATACCGGCGGATGGCGAGGTGATTGAGGGAATAGCGTCCGTGAACGAGGCCGCAATTACTGGTGAGTCTGCACCCGTCATTCGAGAATCTGGCGGAGACTTTAGTGCTGTGACTGGCGGTACACAAGTACTATCTGATTGGATAGTTATGCGTGTCACGGTTAATCCAGGTGAAGCATTTTTAGATCGCATGATTGCCATGGTTGAAGGGGCAAAACGTCAGAAAACGCCAAACGAGATTGCACTCACTATTTTACTGGTGACATTAACTATTGTGTTTCTGTTGGTAACAGTCACGCTAATGCCATTTTCTTTATTTAGTGTAAACGCTGCAGGTGCCGGGAGTCCGCCAAGCGTGACAGTACTTATCTCTTTATTAATCTGCTTAATTCCCACAACAATTGCTGGTTTATTATCAGCTATAGGTGTGGCTGGCATGAGTCGTATGATGCAGGCCAATGTGATTGCGACATCTGGCCGCGCAGTAGAAGCGGCGGGGGATGTCAATGTACTGCTGTTAGATAAAACTGGCACCATTACTTTAGGTAATCGCCAAGCGTCTATTTTTATTCCTGCTGCGGGCATTGCTGAGCAAACGTTAGCAGATGCAGCACAACTCGCATCCATGATGGATGAAACCCCAGAAGGTCGAAGTATCGTTGTACTAGCGAAAAATCGTTTTAATATCCGTGAGCGCGATGTGATGTCACTTGGTGCAAGCTTTGTGCCATTCACAGCGCAAACGAGAATGAGTGGCGTTAATTTACAAGAGGGTGAACATCAACGTCAGATTCGTAAAGGTGCAGCCAGCGCTATTCAATCACACGTGGAAAGTTTAGGCGGCGAATTTTCAAACGATATTACTCAAAAAGTGGATGAGGTAGCGCGTCGAGGCAGCACACCATTGGTTGTTAGCGATGGTAGTCAAGTATTAGGAGTGGTTGAACTTAAAGACATTGTAAAAGGCGGTATTAAAGAGCGTTTTGCAGAGCTGCGACGCATGGGCATTTCTACCATTATGATTACTGGCGACAATCGTCTCACGGCTGCGGCGATTGCAGCAGAGGCAGGTGTGGATGACTTTCTAGCGGAAGCAACGCCAGAAGCTAAATTGAAGTTAATCCGCGACCATCAGGCAGAAGGTAAGTTGGTCGCCATGACCGGTGATGGTACGAACGATGCGCCTGCACTGGCACAAGCGGATGTGGCGGTAGCCATGAATACAGGTACGCAAGCGGCAAAAGAGGCCGGCAATATGGTGGATTTGGACTCAAACCCGACTAAATTAATTGAAATCGTAGAAATTGGTAAGCAAATGCTGATGACCCGAGGCTCATTAACTACATTCAGTATCGCCAATGATGTCGCTAAATACTTTGCCATTATTCCAGCTGCGTTTGCCAGCACCTATCCACAGTTAGATACGTTGAATATCATGCAGCTGACCAGTCCGAATTCGGCCATTTTATCGGCGGTGATATTCAATGCGCTTATTATTATTGTGTTGATTCCATTGGCACTTAAAGGCATAAGCTATACCGCGATTGGTGCGCAACAATTGCTGCGTAAAAACTTGGTAATTTATGGCTTAGGGGGGTTAATTGTTCCTTTTATTGGGATCAAAATCATTGATATGTTGTTAACGGCTTTAGGTTTAGCCTAGTTTATTCATAGTGAGCAAAGTGAAGGAAAAATCATGCAAGAAACATTAAGCGGTCATAGCGATACATTGAGTTTCAAGTTGGCACTTAAAGCACTAAGGCCAGCACTCATGCTGTTTGTGATATTGACCATCATCACGGGTGTCATATACCCACTGGTAACAACAGTGGTTGGACAGTGGTGGATGCCATTTCAGGCCAATGGCTCTCTTATCGAAAAAGGTGGGATCGTTGTCGGGTCTTCATTCATCGGACAGAATTTCACGGAAGCAAAATACTTTTGGAGTAGGCCGTCTGCCACAGGGCCTTATAGTTACAACGCAGCCGCATCCTCTGGTGCTAATCAAGGACCACTTAACCCAGCGCTTGCAGATGCAATCAAAATCCGCATAGCTGCTTTAAGAGAGGCGGATACTGATAACAAATTGCCAATTCCTGTAGATCTAGTGACGGCCTCGGCAAGTGGGTTAGACCCACATATCAGTCCCGCAGCCGCGCAATATCAGCTAACCAGAGTTGCAAAGGCAAGAGGCTTGAGCGCGGAAAGCATTCAACAGATGATTGATAACCATACAGAATCGAGGCAACTAAGCATTTTGGGAGAGCCTAGAGTGAATGTATTACAATTAAATTTAGCTTTAGATAGCATGGTGCAACCATAGTACGCTGCTGTAATTTATAAATATGTGATAGCAATTACACCTATGACAAATGATGAACGACCAGATCCAGACCAGTTACTAGAAAAAATCAATAAGGAGGCTGAGCGTGAAAAACGAGGTCAACTTAAAATATTTTTTGGTGCTTGTGCTGGCGTGGGTAAAACCTTTGCCATGCTGTCAGCAGCAAGGACAATCAAGCAAGACGGCACAGATGTCATCATCGGTATTGTAGAGACGCATGGTAGAGCTGAAACAGCAGCCCAGCTTGGTGATCTAGAAGTGTTGCCATTGAAGAAGGTGGCTTATCGAGAGAAAGACTTAACAGAATTTGATTTAGATGCGGCATTAGCACGCAAACCATCGCTTATTCTAGTGGATGAGTTAGCACACTCCAACGTTGAGGGTTCACGCCACCCTAAACGCTGGCAAGATGTGGAGGAGCTGTTATCCGTAGGCATTGATGTGTTTACCACGTTAAATGTGCAACATATCGAAAGCCTCAACGATGTGGTTGGTCAAATAACAGGGATTCGCGTCAATGAGACTATTCCGGATAAAGTGTTTGATATGGCGGATGAGGTTACATTGGTTGACCTCCCTGCAGATGAACTACTGCGGAGGCTACAAGAAGGCAAGGTGTATCAAGCGCAACAAGCAGAACGTGCCGGTAAAAGCTTTTTTCGCAAAGGTAATTTAATAGCTTTGCGTGAAATGGCATTAAGAAGAACTGCCGATCGTGTGGACTCACAAATGCGTGAGTACCGCAATGACAGTGCAATTAGCCAAGTGTGGCAGACTAAAGATCGTTTGTTAGTATGTGTGGGCACGGATGCAGAAGCAGAAAGACTTGTCAGAGTGGCGGCAAGGCTAGCGCAGAGTTTAAAGTCCGATTGGCTGGCTGTGTACGTTGAGACACCCAAGTTGCAACGGCTGCCAGAAACGCAGCGCAGTATTATTGCAAAAACACTTAAACTTGCTGAGACATTAGGCGCTGAAGCTGCATCGCTAAGTGGTACCAATGTTGCAGAAGTCATACTTAACTACGCTAGAAACAAAAACGTCACCAAACTTGTGGTTGGAAAATCGAATCGCTCTGCTATCGAGCGACTGATTTACCCCGGGGTTGTAGACGATATCACTCACCTAGCCACCGACATCGACATTCACGTTGTGTCGCGAGAACGCACATTAGCAGAAAAATATACCGATTCAAAAAACGCATCCCAAGCTGAAGTTTCAACTCACGAGGTTGCTTATACTGGTTATTATGTTTCGGCAATGGTATGTGTAGCAACTGTATTGATTGCGACGCTACTTATGCAGTATTTTGAATTGGCCAATGTAGTGATGTTGTATCTGTTAGGTGTGATTTTAATCTCATCTAGATACGGCAGAGGACCAGGTATTTTCTCATCCTTTATAAGTGTCGCTACGTTTGATTTTATTTTCGTGCCACCCAGATTTTCATTCAGTGTATCCGATACCCAATACCTACTCACTTTTGGCGTCATGCTGACTGTTGCTCTAGTGGTGAGTAATTTGACTGCGAACTTACGTTATCAGGCGATGGTAGCCATGCACCGAGAGCGGCGAAGCCAAACACTCTATGATTTAGGAAAGGCTTTGGCTTCTGCATTGACAGCAAACCATATCATTGAAATTAGCACGCATCAACTAACTGGTATTTTTAAATCTAAAGTATGCATATTGCTTCCTAATAGCGATGAAAAAGTAGTCATGCCACTTCAAAACAAGCAAGATCCACCTCATGAAATACAAGACCAAAATCATCAGCTGGCTGTCGATTTGGGAATAGCACAGTGGGTATATGACCACCAGCAACAAGCTGGTCTGGGCACTGATACCTTACCTTCTACACCAGCGCTATATATTCCCCTGCAAGCCCCAATGAGAACACGCGGTGTTTTAGTGATTTTTCCGAGTAATGTTTTGTTTAAAGGCAGCAGGACAAGCATTTTGCTAGAGCAAAGACAATTGCTGCAGACGTTTGCCTCACAAATTGCCATTGCTATTGAACGCGTGCATTATGTAGAGGTTGCACAGCAAGCGCTTGTTTCAATGGAATCGGAGCGTTTGAGAAACTCCGTGCTCAGCGCAATTTCACACGATTTAAACACGCCACTTACCACAATTGTGGCAGCAGCTAGCTGGCTCAAGCAAGAAACGCCATTGAAAGACAAGCGATACGAGTATATTTCGATGTTATATAGTCAGTCTATTCGCATGAAAAATCTAGTCATCAACTTACTTGATATGGCAAGGTTGCAGTCTGGTAAAGTGAGGTTGAATAAACAATGGCAAGTATTGGAAGAAGTTGTAGGGACATCGCTTCGTACGATGAAAGAAATCTTAGGTAAACGAAATGTAGTGATTGATTTGCCCGTTGACTTACCTTTGGTTGAATACGACGCAATTCTAATAGATAGAGTGTTGTGTAATTTATTAGATAACGCCGCTAAATACACAAGCGCGGACAGCAAAATTTACATCAGCGCTAGAACAAATAAACACGATATGTTGATCTCAGTGGCTGATGATGGTGCAGGGCTACCTAAGCACGCTGAAATTCAAATATTTGAGAAGTTTACCCGTGGCGAGAAGGAATCTTCGAATACAGGCGTTGGATTGGGATTGTCTATTTGCAAAAGTATTGTAGAAGCGCATCAAGGAAAAATATGGGCATCGAACAAACTGCCGCAGGGTGCAATATTCACATTCTCGCTACCTTTAGGTACACCGCCAGCATTGCCACAGATTGAGGAACATTGAGGTATCCATGACTAATCACTCGGGAAATATTGTTTTAATCGAGGATGATGCGCAGATTCGTCGCTTCGTCTCCTCTGCCTTAGAAAGTGAATGTTTCACTGTTTACTCTAGTGAGACTGGTAAAAAGGGGTTGATTGAGATCGGCACAAGAAAACCAGATGCCGTTATTTTGGATTTAGGTTTGCCAGATATTGATGGTTTAGAGGTCATCCGAGAAACCAGAAATTGGAGCAATATCCCCATCATTATTTTATCGGCCCGCACACAAGAGCAAGAAAAAGTTGCCGCGTTGGACGCTGGCGCAGATGATTTTTTATCCAAACCGTTTGGTACGCAAGAGCTAATTGCAAGACTACGTGCGCAGTTGAGGCGCAGTAACATGGTGGGTGAAGTAAGTCATCACGGTATTTATGATTTTGGTAATATTAATGTGGATTTACCAAAAAGGCTCGTGACTAAGAATAATCAGCTCGTGCACCTTACCCCTATAGAGTTTCGGCTATTTTCAGAATTAATTAAAAATGCTGGTCGCGTAGTCACGCAACGACAGTTATTAAAAGAAGTTTGGGGTCCAAGCTATGTTGAGAATGAGCACTACCTTAGAATTTACATGAGTCACTTAAGACAAAAGTTAGAGGACGACCCAACGCAACCGGAACATTTCATTACTGAAATAGGCATCGGATTTAGATTCGTTTAATCGATCAAAAGGAGAGTCTGTTGACTCTCACAGTTAATGATTAGTTAAGTCCGCTTTGTCCCCAAGCAGCCACTTAATTGACTAATTGACAGTCACGTACTTAGCTGAGTTTTCTGAAGGCATTGCAATTAACGATACTTTCATTTCAGCGACTTCATCCATCGGTGTCCGCCCAAAGAAACGTTTAAATTCTCGGCTGAACTGAGAAATGCTTTCGTAGCCGACTTTTCGAGATGCGGTGGATGCGCTCATGCCGTCTTGTAACATATGTAGTCTAGCCTTATGAAGACGGGTTGTTTTGAGGTACTGTATCGGCGTTGTTGCTGTTAGGGCTTTAAAATGCGCATGGAATGCTGCTATGCTCATATTGGCATCTTCAGCCAAAGCAGATACGTTTAAGTCGCCTGCAAAATCGCTATGTATGCGTTTCAACGCTTTGCCTATCTTGCTGAAATGACTTTGTTGCATTAACACTTCTCGAATAGCTGCGCCTTGTTGCCCTGTGAGTACACGATAATAAATTTCCCGCATGATCGATGCGCCTAGAATTTCAGACTCTTGCTGCGAGGACAGCACTTCAAGTAGCCTTAAGATGGCATCTGATAGTTTGTCGTCCAATGCGGTGGAAACCATCCCTAATTGCGGAAACCCTAATTCTGAATTACCGGAATCTAGCGACAGTACTAATTCGGCAACCACAGCGAGATTAATGCGAATGGAGATTGCCAGCATAGGTTCTTCTATCGTGCCTATGGTTTCGCTTTCAAAAGGCAGGGGTAGAGATAGCACTAAAAATTGTTGCGGGTCATACTGAAACACCTGATCGCCAAGATATCCCAGTTTTTTTCCTTGTAATACAACGACAATGCTAGGTTCGTATAGCACCGGCATTCTAGCGATGTATCGATTAGCGCGCATAAACTTTACGCCATTCAAAATAGATAAGGTGTAGCCCTCGTTAGGCGCAAGTTTTAGTAGAAGGTCTATCATGGACTGCTGGCGTGTCATGGTTTACTCCAATTTGTCCTGTCATAAATGTGCAGTATATTAGGCATTAATTTATATTTAATGTCCATATTAGAATAGGAATAGGCAATATATAAAGAATTTTAGGCATTTTGTTCTTAATGGCGGAAATCTACACTTGCTGTTAGCTTCTTAAGCTACTGACACATGTGGAAAGTGACATTGGCAATGAACATTCGATTCGTTTTTTGAAAAGAGGGCATGATGCAAATCAGATACAAAGTATTGAGTGCGGTAATTCTTGCAACATTAGGTTTACATGCGGTTTCCAGTATGGCTGGCGCTGCAGATGTCGAGGCGAATTTAAGTAAACTCCATATGCCACCGGGTTTTAAAGTGGAGATCTATGCTGAGGTACCAGGTGCGCGACAAATGGCGCTTGGTACGAATGGCAATGTATATGTTGGCACGCGCGGAAATAACGTTTACGCCGTTGTCGATAAAAACAAGGACCACAAGGCAGATAAGGTTGTAGTGATGATGGATGACCTTAAAGTTGCGAATGGTGTCGCGATGTACAATGGCAATTTATATGTAGCAGAGCAAAGCAGAATCACACGTTATGCAGCGCCAGACTTTGACTTGAGCCTGCCATTTAAGCAAATGCGTGAAGTGATTTACGATAAACTTCCAGACAAGGCGCATCATGGCTGGCGCTATATTACATTTGGACCAGACAGTAAGCTTTACGTCACGGTTGGGGCCCCATGCAATATTTGTAATCCTGAAGGGGTTGAAGCCAGTATTATTCGCATGAATCCGGATGGCAGCAATGTAGAAACGTTTGCTAAAGGGGTTAGAAACTCTGTTGGCATGGATTTTCAACCGGGCACCAATGTCTTGCACTTTACCGACAATGGGGTGGATATGATGGGAGATGATATCCCCCATGATGAATTGAATGCAGCGCCCAAAAAAGACATGCACTTTGGCTTCCCATTCTTTGCGGGTGGAGAGGCTAGGCAGGCAGAGTGGAAAGACAAAACGCCGCCTAAAAATGTCGCTTTCCCAGCCACTGAGTTCCAAGCACATAGCGCTAATTTAGGGTTTAAATTTTATACTGGTAAACAGTTTCCAACTGAATATCAAAACAATGCCATCATTGCGCAGCATGGTTCATGGAATCGTTCTAAACCAGTAGGCTACCAGCTTATGCGTGTTACTTTTGATGACAAGCATCAAGTAAAAAGTAGCGAAGTCTTTATTGATGGCTGGTTAGCCAATGGTGAAATATGGGGACGCCCAAATGATGTATTGCAAATGCCAGATGGCTCGCTGCTTGTCTCTGATGATTATAATGACATCATTTACCGTGTCAGCTATGGTGAGCAATCCGCACCAGTTGCTAAGGCAGTAAATGGCTCAACCAAGACATTAACCGGTTTGCAAATGCCTGAGTCATCCATTGCCCACCCGGATGGTCGTGTGTTTATCACCGAAATTGGTGAGTTTGGTAAGAATGGTGATGGTAAAGTAACCATACTGAATACCGATGGCTCTACCAAGACACTTGCGGATGGTCTAGATGACCCCAAAGGCATTGATCTATTTAACAATCAGCTATACGTGGCCGATGTGAATCAGGTAGTGCGTGTTGGCTTAGATGGTAAAAAGACAGTCATCGCGAAACCAACTGACTTTCAGGATGCTCCAATCTTCCTGAACGATATTGAAATTGATGGTGTAGGTAATGTCTATGTCTCAGACAGTGGCGACGACAATGGCAAGCATGGGGCGATCTATAAAATCACGCCTGCTGGAAAAGTCATTCAAATCATCAATGATAAGTCAGGTATCAAACGCCCTAACGGCTTACTGATGGATGGCCCTAATAAACTATTGGTTGCCGATTTTGGTACTGGCAAGTTGTTTCAGGTTACCTTTGATGGTGCGTCCAACAAACCAAAAGCAAAAGTCACGTTGCTGAATAGTGGATTTGGCGGTGCAGATGGGTTGATTCGCGATACAAATGGTGTTTTATATGTCAGCGATTGGGCAAGCGGTAAGGTTTGGCAATTGAGCGAACCTAAAGCGACACCACAATTACTCACAGAAGGTCATCAATCTGCAGCAGATATTTCATTGTCTATCGATGGGCAATTTATCCTGATGCCGGATATGAAAGCAGGGCAACTGGTGGTATTACCCATATCAAGCAAATAAAAAAAGGTAAGCATGTTTAATGTAGTTGGTATAGCTTTAAAACGTCCATACACGTTTGTGGTCATGGCCTTGTTGCTGCTCATTGCTGGCATACTGTCTGCGCTACGTAGTCCGGTAGATATCTTTCCGGAGATTCGTATTCCAGTGATTGCGGTGGCATGGCAATATGCTGGCTTACCGCCAGATGACATGGCAGGGCGTATTACTACGCTATACCAACGCAGCCTCACTACTACAGTGAATGACATCGAACATATTGAAGCCAACTCTTATACTGGCTTTGGTATCGTTAAAATTTTCTTCCAACCAGGTGTAGATATTGCCACGGCAAATGCACAAGTAACGGCTATTTCACAAGTTGCGACACGCCAAATGCCAACGGGGACGACACCGCCCCTTATCATGAATTATAATGCGTCAACCGTCCCTATCTTGCAGATTGCTTTGTCTGGCAAAGGCCTCACTGAGCAGAATCTGGCTGACTTAGGGTTGAATGCGGTTCGTTTACGTTTAGTCACCGTGCCAGGGGCTGGGGTGCCGTTCCCTTATGGAGGCAAAAGCCGCCAGGTTCAAATTGATCTTGACCCATCAGCGATTCAAGCGCGCGGCCTTTCTGCACAAGATGTCTCTAACGCCTTGGCCGCGCATAACCTGATATTGCCTGTGGGCACACAAAAGATCGGCAGCATTGAGTACACGTTAAACCTCAATAACTCAGCAGTTGAAATTGATGACTTGGGAAGTTTGCCCGTCAAAGTCGTCAATGGTGCAACTGTGTATATCCGTGATGTTGCGCAGGTGCGTGATGGTAATCCACCTCAAACCAATATCGTGCATGTGGATGGCGGACGCTCGGTATTGATGACCATTCTTAAAAATGGTGCCACCTCTACACTGTCTATCGTGTCTGGCATTAAAGACAAGCTCGAAGAAATCAAACCCACCTTGCCAGAGAATTTAATTGTTACGCCGATTAATGACCAATCGTTATTTGTACGTGCAGCCATCAAAGGTGTTGTGTTTGAAGGTGTGCTTGCAGCTGTCCTCACTAGCTTAATGGTATTGTTGTTTTTGGGGAGCTGGCGCTCTTCATTGATTATTGCAACTTCTATCCCGCTTTCAATATTGGGTGCCATCATTGCGCTTTCTGCCATTGGCGAAACGCTCAATATTATGACGCTGGGTGGTTTGGCGCTGGCAGTGGGTATATTGGTCGATGAAGCCACCGTGACGATTGAGAATATCAACTGGCACTTAGAGCAGGGCAAAGAGGTTGAAGCCTCTATCTTAGATGGCGCAGCACAAATCGTGACCCCGGCATTTGTGTCTCTATTGTGTATTTGTATCGTATTCGTCCCAATGTTTTTCTTAGAAGGCGTATCACGCTTCTTGTTTGTGCCAATGGCAGAAGCAGTGATGTTTGCAATGGTGACTTCGTTCATTTTGTCGCGAACGTTAGTACCAACGATGGCCAATTACTTACTTAAAAAGCATGCACCGCATACCGATCAAGATGGCACCGTAACATTACCAACCAGAAACCCTTTAGTACATTTTCAACGTGGTTTTGAAGCGCGCTTTGAGCGTTTCCGCGCAGGTTATAAAGGCATATTAGAGCTGGCTGTCTCGCATCGCCGCATCTTTGTAATGGGCTTTCTGGCTGTCATCATGCTTTCATTTTTACTGATTCCATTTCTTGGCCAAAACTTTTTCCCTACGGTAGATAGTGGGCAGATATTGATGCACGCACGCGTGCCTGTGGGTACCCGCGTGGAAGACACCGCCATGCGATTCGCAAATATACAATCTGCAATAAAGAAAGTGATTCCAGCCGATGAGATCCTGACGATTGTAGACAATATTGGCATTCCGATTAGTAGTATCAATATGACCTATAACAACACAGGGCTGATAGGTGCGCAGGATGGCGATATACAGATTGCGCTTAAAGAACACCATGCGCCGACAGCCGACTATGTGCGTAAATTACGTGAAATATTACCTAAGCAATTCCCGGACACTACATTCTCTTTTCCGCCGGCAGATATCGTCAGCCAAATATTGAATTTTGGTTCGCCAGCGCCGATTGATTTACAGATTCGCGGGGGTAAGCTCGCCGATAATTTTGATTATGCCAACAAGCTATTGACCAAAATTAAACTTGTGCCAGGCGTTGTTGATGCACGCATTCAACAGTCACACACTCGGCCTGTATTTGATATCAATCTTGATCGAACGCGCTCACAAGAGGTGGGCATTAGCACCAGAGACGTGACCAATAGTTTGGTCATTAATTTAGCGGGGAGCTCGCAGGTATCGCCCACATTTTGGCTAAATCCAACCAATGGCGTGTCTTATCCTATTGTGTTACAAACCCCGCAATATCATCTAGATAGCCTAAATGCTTTAGCTAATTTACCTATTAGTAGCGTAGGCGGTGCTCCACAGACATTAGGGGCGTTGGCAACGTTTAAGCGTAATACCGGTAATGCGGTTGTCAGCCAATATGATATTCAAGCCATGGTCCAGATCAATGCCACTACACAAGACCGTGATTTAGGTGCCGTGGCGAAAGATATTCGGCAAATCATTGCTGATTCAGCAGACCACGTGCCTAAAGGTGCAACGGTCGCGTTATTGGGTCAAGTCAAAACCATGGATAGTGCGTTTTCTGGCTTGTTATATGGTTTGCTTGGTGCCATCGTATTGATTTACTTGCTGATTGTGGTGAATTTCCAATCATGGAGCGACCCATTTGTGATTATTACCGCGTTGCCAGCAGCACTGGCTGGTATTGTCTGGATGTTGTTTGTAACCTACACACCATTATCTGTACCGGCTTTAACTGGCGCCATTATGTGTATGGGGGTAGCTACTGCCAACAGCGTGCTGGTCATTAGCTTTGCGCGCGAACGACTCATGCAATTAGGGGATGCTACTGCAGCAGCGATTGACGCAGGTTTTGTGCGTTTTAGGCCTGTATTGATGACAGCGCTCGCAATGATTATTGGGATGGCGCCAATGGCATTAGGTTTAGGCGAAGGAGGGGAGCAGAACGCCCCCTTGGGTCGTGCAGTGATTGGTGGCTTGATTTTTGCCACGGTTGCCACGCTGTTTTTTGTACCTGTTGTATTCAGCATTGTGCACAGGCGCTATAACAATCAACTTAGTCACAAACAATCTGTACCCAATTCAACTGGAGAATTTCATGCAGTCTAATCACAAAGCCTCTGGTAGCAAGTTATCAAATAGGACTTTGCGCATGAGCGCTGTGCTCGTGGCGATTGTTGCAATAGCACTTGTCGTTGTCGGCGTGACGACTCGCGCTAACCACTACGACAACCTGAAAGCGCAGACGGATAAGCAAGCAGTGCCTACGGTGAGTGTCGCTTTGCCAGTAAATACCAGTGAAGGGGCGTCTACGCTAGCATTGCCAGGCAGGTTTGAAGCTTATGCGCGCGCGCCTATTTATGCGCGTGTGGGTGGCTATTTAAAAAACTGGAAGGCTGATATTGGTGCGACAGTCAAGACTGGGCAATTATTAGGTGAAATCGAAACGCCGGATTTAGACCAAGAGTTACTGCAAGCCAGAGCTGATTTAGCCAGTGCACAAGCGAATGTTAGCCTAGCCGAAACGACAGCCAAACGCTGGCAAGAAATGTTAACCACACAGTCTATTGCTAAGCAGGAAGTGGACGAAAAAGTAGGGGATTACATCAGCAAACAAGCCATAGTAAAAGCAGCAGAGGCAAACGTGAACCGTTTGGTGGCGTTAAAAGGATTTGCGCGCATCGTTGCACCATTTGATGGCTCAGTGACTGCACGAAATACGGATACTGGCGCATTGATCAATGCTGGCAGCAGTACGGCACTTCCGTTGTTTGAGATTTCTGACACGCGTAAATTACGCTTGTATGTCAATATCCCGCAAAACTATGTCGCCAGTATTAAAGTGGGCACGCAGGCAAAAATTACCGTTCCTGAACACCAAGGAAAAACTTACACTGCAATCATTAACTCTACTTCAGGGTCTATTGATGCTGCCTCTGGCACTACTTTAGTACAGCTTTCTGTAAACAACGCTGCAGGTGAGTTATTGCCAGGCGGGTTTGCCAATGTCAATTTGGATTTGCCGAGCAATACAAGCTTGCTGAGTGTGTCCGCAAGCGCATTGATCTTTGATCAAGCCGGGTTACGCGTTGCGACTGTAGGCCCAGATAATAAGGTGATACTAAAAGCGATTACTATTTCACGCGATTTTGGTAAAACCATCGAGCTGTATTCTGGTGTGGCGGCCAATGATCGTGTGATAGAAAATCCACCGGACGGTATTTCGAATGGCGATCTAGTTAATGTTGCAAAGACAATCTAAAACCATCTAGCGCATTATGCCTGATGAACAACCGCCATTTAGAGTGTTAAATGGTGGCCTAATTTGTTCTTTTTAGTCGCGAGATACCCTTGGTTTGAATCATTCAACTGCGTTTGAATCGGAATGAGTTGATTGACCAAAATGCCAAGTGATGCGAGCGACTCACTTTTAGTTGGGTTGTTAGTCATCAATTTTATGGATTGGATATGCAATAACTTAAGTATGTTAGCTGCAACATCATAGCTTCGATTGTCTATTGGAAGTCCTAGCGCCAAATTCGCATCTACAGTATCTAAGCCTTTATCTTGCAACGCATATGCGCGGATTTTATTGGGTAGGCCAATGGCTCTGCCTTCATGACCACGCAAGTAAATGATGATGCCGGCGCCTTCATCATGAATGCGCTGCTGGGCTAGTTTTAATTGGTCGCCGCAATCGCAGCGCGTAGATGAAAAAACATCCCCAGTCACGCATTCGGAATGGACTCTAGTCAGCACATCTTGTTTGCCTTCTAGGTCACCCATGACCAGTGCAATATGTTCTAAATCGGTGTCCGCGTCTTGATATACATGAATTTTGTAATTGCCAAACGCAGTAGGTAAATCAGAGGTTGAGAGTTGAATGATGTCGCTCATTATTTCGTTTTAATATGCTATCCAGTTGATTTGTCAGATTATCTGAGAGCGCTGATTGCCCCCATTTTAATTAATTTCGCTCTAATAATATTTCGGCTCACACCAAGTAGTTTTGCTGTTTGCACTTGATTATTGTGGCAATGATTATAAGCTGCTCTGACCAATGTGTCCTCAAAATGCTCATATAAATTACTTGAGTAGCTTGATGAAGGTGTTGTTGAGTAGTGACCTAGCGCTCTATGCTTGAGTTCAGTTTGGGTTAATCTAAAGGAATATCTCTAGGAAAGTAGTGCAAACCATTTCGCTACATTAGATATATTTATATCGATATACTTGAGATGTATTAATTAGACGAGTTTATACTTCGGTACGCAGCCATGTGTGACGCTTTGAAGTTTAAACTATTAATTTATTGGATTATTACTGCGAATTAATCATTTAAGATTAACTGGCGTCCCCACGGGGATTCGAACCCCGGTCGCCTCCGTGAAAGGGAGGTGTCCTAGGCCTCTAGACGATGGGGACCTAAGAAATTACAACAACCGCATTTTACTATAAATCGTTCAATTCTGACACGATTTATTCAAATTTATGGTGGAGGTAAGCGGGATCGAACCGCTGACCTCTTGCATGCCATGCAAGCGCTCTCCCAGCTGAGCTATACCCCCGATTACCCTATTTGGTACCACTAAATTTGGGTTCTTTGAAACTGCTTCAAATCAAAGAAGGCGCAATATTAAAGACGGGCAGAGTAGTTGTCAATGATTTTCTGCGATTAATATTAATTAACCACGAATGTTGGATTGCGCGGAAAATTGCAACAGATCTACTAGTGGCTGAGGTTGCCAACCTTCTTTGCGATGCTCTGTCACTACGTTGGTGAAAATGCCGCCACGTACATAGAATTTAGCAGTTACCCGCATGAATTTTGGTTGAGTCGCGGCAACGAGGTCATCCAACATGCTGTTGGTCACGGCTTCATGAAAACAGCCTTCATCACGGAATGACCACATATATAACTTGAGGCTCTTTAATTCAACACACAACTGATCAGGAATGTAGTCTAGATAAATAATGGCAAAGTCAGGTTGACCGGTCTTAGGGCACAAGCAGGTAAACTCTGGGATCTCCATGTGGATATGGAAGTCCCTACCTGAGTTTGGGTTGGGGAAAGTCTCCAGCTGTTTGCTAGGTTGCGCGGTAGGTTTAGCGCCTAAAGATTCGTTGTGCATAATGAAGAGCAGTTTTTGCGTTAAAAAAACGTTATTATAACGCTTAAAAATTAAACCATATTCATCAATCACGCTTTGCGCTTAACTCATTTAAAACTTGCCGGTTTCAAATCCTTTGTGGATCCAACGACCATTCACTTGCACGGCCAACGTGTCGGTGTGGTGGGGCCGAATGGTTGCGGGAAATCCAATGTCATGGAATCTGTGCGCTGGGTATTGGGCGAGTCTTCTGCCAAGGAAATGCGCGCAGATGCCATGGATGCCGTGATTTTTAATGGCTCATCTAATCGCAAACCTATTTCTCGCGCAAGTGTGGAGCTGATTTTCGATAATAGCTTAGGTGGCGCCAGCGGTGAGTGGAATCAATATGCTGAAATCTCAGTCAAACGTGTGATTGAGCGCGAAAAAGGCTCCAGTTACTACATCAACAATACCGCGGTGCGCAGGCGCGATGTAGCAGATCTGTTTCTTGGTACTGGGCTGGGTGGGCGTGCCTATGCGATTATCGGCCAAAATACAATTTCACGGATTGTTGAAGCCAAGCCAGAAGAGCTGCGTATCTTTTTGGAAGAAGCGGCTGGTATCAGCAAATACAAAGAGCGTAGACGTGAGACTGAGCTGCGCTTGCGTGATACCCGTGAGAACCTGACACGTGTGGAAGACATTTGCCGCGAGTTGCAAAAGCAAATCAATAAGCTAGAAGTGCAGGCGGTAGTGGCGGAGCAGTTCCATCAGCTGCAAACTGCGCTAAAGCATGCAGACGGCCAGTTGTGGTTGCTTAAAAAACGTGATGCAGGGCGTGATTGGGATAAAGCAAAAACCAAAGTAGAGACTTTGGTGAATCAACTAGAAGCACAAATGGCCGCATTGCGTACCAGTGAGAGTCAGCTGGAAACTACGCGCCAAGCGCATTATTCTGCCAGTGAAGGCATTAACCAAGCGCAGGCAACCTATTACGAATCGAACGCCGAAGTAGCCAGCCTTGAAAATCAACTCAAGCAGACCGAAGAAGCGCGTGAACGCATGCGCTTACAGTTGCAGCAGCTACAATCTACACTTGAACGTAACGCACAGCAATATCAGGCATTGCAAGGGCAGCTCAGCCAAAAAATGTCAGAGCTGACGCAAGCAGAGCAATTGGCTAAGCAGGCAGATGAGGCATGGCGGCTGTTAACGCAAGGGTTGCCCGCCAAAGAGCAAGCGCTTAAGCAGGGCAACGAGCATGCAAATACAAGTCAACATACACTTGGGCAGGCTAGGCAGCGTATTCAGATTGAACAAAACAATGTGCAACATCTGACGCAAAGCCAGCAAGAGATTAAGCAGCGTATTGCGCAGTATCAACATACGCTGGCCAATCTGGTGAAACCAGATTTAACTGAACTGACGACGCATGAGACGCAGCAACAAGCTTTACAGAGCGACATCCATGCGCGTGAGCAACTGATTCAGCAACTGGCGCAATCTGAGCTTGAGCATCAAGCAGCCTTGCAGCAGCAACGTCAGGCATTGTTAGAAGCAGAGCGTACGTTACATCAGGCCGAAGCAGAAGCGCGCTCGTTAGAAAAGTTACAGCAATCGCTGAATCAGGAATCCAAGCTATCGCAATGGTTGGCGCAAGCCGGCTTGCAGCAGCAAGCGCGCTTGTGGCAGAAAATTCAGGTGGATCCAGCTTGGAGCACTGCGCTGGAATCCGTACTTGGCGCTAAATTAAATGCGCTCATGACTGATAAAGCCGCGCAACAGCGTCCGCCAGGTGCTTTGGTGCTTGGTTTTGCAGCTAACGAGCAAGCAAAACCTTATGCGCACCAATCAGGATTAACGCCGTTGTTGTCATTGGTTACCAGCAAAGACGCCATGGTGATGGGCGTATTAAGTGATTGGCTGGCAGGTGTGTATGTACTTGATCAAGCTGCATCAATCAATCAGGCATTAGCGTTGTTAACTTCGGGAGAGTCGCTAGTGAATGCATCTGGCGATATTTATACGCCACATAGCGTGACCTATCATGGTGTACAAAACCAATTGCAAGGCGTGTTGGAGCGGCAACAGCAACTGGAAACGATTCAACATGCGTTACCTCGTTTGCGTGAAACAGTTGAAAGCGCAAAGCAAACGTTAATTGTTCAAGAGCAAAAAATTCAGAGTCTCAAGCTAGAGCATCAGCAAGAGAATACACGCTTACGCCAATTTACTACGGAGCTACATACCACGCAATTAGCGGTATCGCGCTTAAAACAAGCGCATGAGAATGCTGTGCAGCGCGAATCCGCCGTCTTGCAGGACATGCAAGCAGCGCAAGCTAAGCAAACGGAATTGGTTGCTCAGATTGAGGCCAAGCAACAAGCTTTAAATCAACTCCGTGCGGAGATTCCACAACTTGAGCAACAGGCAGCATCGCAGTCGGAAGCCAAGCAACTTGCCGAGAGTACGTATTTTGCTTTGCGTGATGAGATTCAGCGTGCAGAGAAAAAACATCAAGAATGTGCATTCAATTTAAAATTATTAAATAATTTAATCAATGATTTAAATGATAAATTGAAAGTTAACTCAGAAGAAAAACAAGCGAGTTTACACCGCCAGACCGAAACGGAGTCGACATTGGCGTTGACGCCCATGGAAACGCTTAAAACCAATTTATTGGCGGCAGTGAATCAAAAGCAAGTAGCCGAGGTCGCATTGGCTAATGCGCGTAATCATTTAGCAGAGCAAGAACAAACATTACAAGCGCAGGAAAGATTGCGCATGCAAAATGAGCAGCAATTGCACCCCATGCGTGATGCGTTGGAACAAAGCCGGCTTAAAGAGCAAGAGGCGCGCCTATATTTTGAGCAATGCATGACCGGGTTACAAGAAAATGGCTTAGCAGAAGCGAATTTGGCCGAGGGGCTCGCGGAGCAAACAAAAGCCAGCGAGCTTGCCAATAAAACCATGCAATTGCAACGCGACATTGACGCTTTAGGCGCTGTCAATTTGGCTGCCATTCATGAGTTAGCCACAGAAAAAGAGCGCAAAGTATATTTGGATAGCCAAATGCAGGATTTGCTACAAGCCAGTGAAACGTTGGATGATGCGATTCGCAAAATTGATAAAGAAACGCGCGGTAAGCTGCAAGCCACGTTTGATGAGGCAAACCGCAATTTTAATGAGTTATTTAATGTGCTGTTTGGCGGTGGTCAAGCCAAGTTGGAGTTGTTGGGCGAAGAAATTCTCGACACGGGCATTCAAGTGTTTGCGCAACCGCCCGGTAAAAAAAATACGACGATTCAATTGCTTTCCGGTGGTGAAAAAGCACTGACAGCCATGGCCTTGGTGTTTGCATTGTTTAGACTCAATCCGGCGCCATTCTGCTTGATGGATGAGGTAGATGCGCCACTGGACGATAGTAATACCGAGCGTTTTTGTAGTTTGGTCAAAAAGATGTCCGAGCGCACACAGTTTTTATTTGTGTCACACAATAAAATCACCATGGAAATGGCGCAGCAACTGATTGGTGTGACAATGCAAGAGTCCGGTGTTTCTAGAGTTGTAGACGTGGATATTGATGCTGCCATGCGCATGCAAGCTGCGTAGTCTAGGCTTTTAGGAGTATCATATGGGTAGTTTAATGGTTAGGTATAAATAGTAGATGTCAGATTTACTCATCATTTTAGTAGTATTGGGTGCGCTGATTGTGGTTGGTGTGTTGGCATTCAATTGGTGGCAAGAAAAAAAATACAAAAGCCGCATCGCTAATGATTTTAAGCCATCCAAGCGCGACGTGTTGATTGAGGATTTTCAGTTAAACACAGAAAACTTACGTCAAGCGCAAGTAAAGTCTGCTATTAAGCAGAAACTTGAGCCGAGTATCGATGAATTTTCGCAGCATGGTATCGCGCAGCGTAAAGAGCCGGTATTTGAACACTCCTTGTCGGACTTGTCAGATACTTCTCATGAAGTGACTACAGCAGCCACGCTTGAGGCGGATACGCAGCTATCTGTCGAGGATATTGCATTGGAAGACATTGAAGCGTTTGGCGGTACGAGCCAATACACGCAAAATGAGCCAGCCACGCCTGATAAAGAAGAAACCACGCTAGATAAAACACCCGCCTATGTGATGGAAGAAGTCTCCATGCCATCTGAGTTGCATGCGCAGATTGATTTGATTGCATTTTTATATGCAGCAATCCCTATCGCACAAGCCAAAGTAGTTGGCTTGGAGACGCAATTTAAAGAATTTTCTGAGCATATTTTTGCGTTTGGATTAACCACAGATGATGCGTGGATTATGATTGATGAAGCCAAACCGGAACAAAACTTCACGCAATTAGCCTATAGCCTGCAATTGGCCGATAGAGGCGGGCCGGTAACACGTGCCACGCTCAATCGCTTTCAACACATGGTAGAAACCATTGGTTTAGATTTAAGCGCGCATGTGGAGTGGCAGGGCGCAGGGGATCCGCTAAATAATGCGATGTCACTAGATCAATTCTGTATTGAAGTCGATAAAACGGTGGGGTTTCATTTGTTAGCCAACAACGGCGCTAGTTTCCACGCCACTAAATTGCGCGGTTTAGTGGAAGCGCAAGGCTTGCAATTAGGCAATGACGGACGCTTTCACCACCTACAAACGGTAAAGCCACATCAGCTAGAGTTTGCCATCAAAAACTATGAAGGCAATGCATTTAGCGCGGAAATGCTTAAATCGTCGGTGATGCATGGCATTACATTTCAACTGGATATTCCCACAGCAAAAAATAGTGCGGATGTCTTTGATAACATGGTGCAAATTGCAAAACACATTGCCAAAAGCTTGGATGCCAGCATTGTGGACGATAACCGCAAAGTGTTGGGTGATATTCAGCTGGAAAAAATTCGCCAGCAACTGAAAGTCATTAATGCCACCATGATTGCTAAAGGCATCATCCCAGGTAGCACACACGCCTTACGTTTATTCTCATAAGTACTGCAATGACGACCGCGCTCACGAAAGAACAGGCGAGTGCTGAGATTTCAGCTTTAAAAACGCAACTCGCACAATACGATTACCATTATTACGTTCTAGATGCGCCGCTAGTTTCCGATAGCGAATACGATGGCTTGTATCGCCAACTTACTGTGCTGGAAACAGCGTATCCGGAACTGGTCACACCCGATTCACCCTCCCAGCGCGTCAGTGGCACAGCATCCTCGGCTTTTCAGAGTGTGCAACATCGGCAAGCCATGCTATCACTCAATAATGCATTTGCCGATGATGAGCTTGTTGCCTTTGATAAACGCATTACAGAAGCGTTGGATACCTCGAAAATTGCCTACGCTGTTGAGCCGAAATTTGATGGCTTAGCCATCACACTTACCTATGAAAATGGGTTGTTTGTGCAGGGCGCCACCCGTGGTGATGGCTATACCGGTGAAAATGTCACACACAATTTGCGTACCATACGCGCTATCCCTGCCAAATTAGCTACTCAGCAGCCACCAGCGTTGTTAGAAGTACGCGGTGAGGTGTTGATGCTGAAACGTGATTTTGAACGCCTAAATCAAGCGCAAGAGGCGCAAGGCGGCAAACTGTTTGCCAACCCTAGGAATGCAGCAGCAGGTAGCTTGCGCCAACTGGATCCCCGCATTACTGCAACACGTCCATTACATTTTTTTGCGTACGGCTTGGGTGAGGCGATTGGTACGCCCAATTTCACCTCACATAGCCAAGCCATGCAGTATCTGGCTGATATGCATTTTCCGGTCAGCGATTTACGGGCTGTGAAACAAGGCGTAGATGGCTTGCGCGAATACTACGCGAGTATTGGTACCAAAAGAGCGACATTGCCTTTTGATATCGATGGCGTGGTATATAAAGTCGATGCATTTGAGCAGCAGACCGCATTAGGGTTTGTATCACGCGCACCGCGCTGGGCCATTGCGCATAAGTTTCCAGCAGAAGAAGCCACAACGATTGTGGATGATATTACTGTACAAGTAGGCAGAACGGGCGCCATTACGCCAGTCGCACGTTTAAAGCCTGTGTTTGTCGGTGGTGTTACTGTCACCAATGCCACGTTGCACAATGAAGACGAATTAAGGCGCAAAGATATTTATATTGGCGATACCGTGATTGTGCGCAGGGCAGGGGATGTTATTCCGGAGGTCGTTGCTTCTATTCCGGAAAAGCGCCCAGCACATGCACGTTTGTTTGTCATGCCTACCGTTTGCCCGGAGTGTGGCTCACATATTGAGCGGCCGCAAGACGAAGCTGTAGCGCGTTGTACCGGCGGCTTGTTTTGTCCTGCACAGCGTAAACAAGCAATTACCCACTTTGCATCACGGCGCGCCATGGATATTGAAGGCTTGGGCGAAAAGTTGGTAGACCAACTGGTAGAAGCTAATCTAGTGCATCGTTTGGATGATATTTATCGCTTAGATGTCGCCACTTTGGCAAACCTTGAGCGTATGGCACAGAAGTCTGCGCAAAACGTGGTGGATGCGATACAACATAGCAAGCAAACCACGTTAGCGCGCTTTATCTATGCGTTAGGCATACGTAACGTGGGTGAGGCCACCGCCAAAGACTTGTCTCAGCACTTTGGTCAATTAAGTACGTTAATCACAGCCAATCTTGAGCAGTTGCTGCAAGTGAATGATGTGGGCCCGATTGTGGCAGAAGCTATTTTGCAGTTTTTTTCAGAGCCGCATAACACCGCGGTGATTGCATCTATGCAGGCAATGGGCGTGACTTGGCCTGAACACGAAGGCAAAAAAACATCTTCCGGTGCGCTGATGAATCAAACATTTGTGCTGACAGGTACTTTGCCCACTATGTCTCGCGATGCAGCGAAAGCGTTGATAGAAGCGGCGGGTGGCAAGGTCAGTGGTAGCGTCTCTAAAAAAACGCATTATGTAGTGGCGGGAGCAGATGCAGGCAGTAAGTTAGAAAACGCGTTAACACTAGGCATCACCGTGCTGGATGAAGCTGGATTGATTGCGTTGCTGGCCGATGCCGAACAACAAGCTGCAACTATTCACCTAGATAACAAGTCAGATGAGCAGGTAATAATAAGCGAAACACAAGCAGGCATACAGAAAGCTTTATTTTAAAAATGACAAAACTACAAACAACATTAAATTTAAGTGTTATCACATTGTTATTATTGACTTTTAATGTCAATTCCGCAGAGGTGGATCCGCAAATCATTGCCTGTAATAGCGCATTGAATAATCAACAATATGAGTCTGCTATTACAAAAGCAAACATCGCGATCAAACAAAAAAACTTAGCGGCACAAGGCATGATGTGTAAAGGGCGAGCTTTGTTGGCGATGGGTAAAACAGAGGAAGCAAAAGCCGAATTTACATTGGCGGATAAAAAAGCATCGAATGATTTTGACAAAACAGTTGCCAATTTATTGTTAGGCAATTTGCACAAAAACCAGCAGCAGTATCAAGAAGCCATCAAGCTATACGAAGCCAGTTTGGCATTCGCACAAAAAGACGATAATCGTAATTACACACGCGTTAGCTACAATCTTATAGGTGAAACCTACGGCTTATTAGCCAATCATGAGATGGCTTTAAAATACCTTGAAGAGGGTGAAAAGCTTGCAATGAATGATAATGAGCGTGCGGATAGTTATGAGCGTCTTGCCGCAAACTACCAAGCGCAGCAGCAGTTTGATCAGGCGATTGCGTACCAAATTAAAGGCATTACCATGCAGAAAAAAGCTGGTACATTAGACCAATATGCAGAAGCCAATCTTACCTTGGGTCAGTTGTATACACAAAATAAAGATTTTATTAACGCAGAAGCAACCTTCGCCAAACTCATTCAGTTTAGCCAAGAAAATGGTGGTGCTTATTACGAAGCTAAAACCAACATTTATTTGGCACAAGCCAAATTAGCGCAAGGTGATAGCGCAACTGCCAAACAGCTATTTGAGCAAGCAAAGACTATCGCAGACAAGATCCAAGCGACTGATTTAACAGCGCTTATCGAAACATCACAAAAAAAATGATTATCAGCCCGTAAGTCTGCTCTGTAAATCACGACTAAGGTGTAAGCACATTAACATTTAAGGTGATTTAGCATGATTCTAGACAACAACAAACGTAACCCAAGTCAGATACAACCATCGGAAATCACACCACGCGAAGTGTTTGAGGATCGCCGCCACTTTATTAAAGCCGCTGGTGCTGGGCTGATCGCTGGTGCAATTGCCAGCACACAAGCCACCAAAGCGATTGCAGGTGAAATCAAAACAGATGCTAACGCTAAAAAGCCAGCAGCCAAAACTGGCGCCACACAAAAGACACTCACATTTAAGAAAACCGCTTATGGAGAGGGTGAGAAGCTCACCAAGTTTGAAGACGTCACCACCTACAACAATTACTATGAGTTTGGCACAGACAAGTCAGACCCAGCCACTCACTCCACGTTATTTAAACCACGCCCTTGGAGCATCAGCATTGAAGGGGCGGTTAAAAAAGCCAAAACCATCTCTATAGAAGACTTATTGAAACTTGCACCACTTGAAGAGCGCATCTACAGAATGCGCTGTGTAGAGGGGTGGTCTATGGTGATTCCCTGGGTGGGTTTGCCGCTGGCCAGTCTAATTAAATGGGCAGAACCCACTGGCAATGCCAAGTATATCGAATTTATTTCTGCTAACGATGCATTAACGATGCCAGGGGTGCGTGTACCGGTGTTGGATTGGCCCTATGTGGAAGGGTTGCGTATGGATGAAGCCAATCATCCGCTGACGCTGCTGGCCGTTGGTTTGTATGGCGAGGTGCTGCCCAACCAAAATGGCGCGCCAGTGCGCTTAGTAACTCCTTGGAAGTATGGATTTAAGGGCGCTAAAGCCATTGTCAAAATCCGCTTTGTAGAAAAAATGCCGGTCACCACTTGGGTAAAAACTGGTCCCAGTGAGTATGGATTTTATGCCAATGTAAATCCATTTGTAGATCACCCGCGTTGGACACAATCCTCTGAAAAGCGCATTGGCGCTGGCCTGTTTGCTGGCCGCATTAAAACAGAAATGTTTAATGGGTATCCGGAAGTAGGGCAGATGTACGCTGGCATGGACCTTAGAAAGTACTTTTAGTCATGTATGCGCAACGTGTCTTTTACGCCAAGTGTTTGATTTGGGTATTTGCCTTTATACCCATCCTTCGCTTAGTTTGGTTGGGCGTAAACGATGATTTAACGGCTAACCCAGTTGAATTTGTAGAGCGTTCCACAGGTACTTGGGCATTGGTATTTTTACTGCTGAGTTTAAGCATGACGCCAATTCGACTGCTCACTAAACAGGTCTGGCAAATTCAATTGCGTCGCTTATTGGGCTTATGGATGTTTGCTTATGCCTGCTTGCATATCACCACCTATGTTTGGCTGGATTACGGCTTTGTTTGGGCGGATATCGCCAAAGACATTATTAAACATCCCTACGTAATTGTTGGATTTACTGCGTATTTGCTGACCATACCACTGGCGCTGACTTCTAACAGCGCTATGATTAAACGCTTGAAAAGTAAGTGGAAGACACTGCATCAAGCGGTTTACCTGATTAGCATATTGGTTATATTGCATTTCTGGTGGTTGGTTAAAAAAGATGTCACAGAGCCCTTTTACTATGCAGCCGTTCTGTGCATATTGCTGGGTATCCGCGTTTATTACAAAGCCATCGCTTCAAAAAATAAGTTGTAAGGTTTGGCGCAGTGTTGCGACCAATCAATACATTATTGATTAGGAGCCAACATGCAAGCCATCACAAAACTATCTGCGTTCTATCAAGCAGTCACCCAAGTGCTTAATGGCATCGGCACATGGTTACCCCAAACCATTTTGAGGCTGTTTATCGCTTGGGAATTTTCAGAAGCGGGCTTTGAAAAACTGCATGGTACGAATTGGTTTGCTGATATTGCATTCCCGTTTCCGTTTAACTTATTACCACCAGATATCAGTTGGGCTGTTGCCACTTTTTTTGAAATTATTGGCGCCGCTGCGATTGCATTTGGTCTAGCAACACGTTTCTTTGCTGTTTCATTATTCATATTAACCATCGTGGCGATTGCTAGTGTGCATTGGCCGAGTGAGTGGCATTCATTAGGTGAGCTGCTGATGGGGTATCGATTTTCTGACAAAGCAGGGGATGGCTTGGGCAACTACAAATTACCGCTGATTTATCTGATTGCATTGGTGCCATTGATTTTTAGTGGCGCAGGAAAATTCAGTGTTGATTATTTGCTACATAAATATGTGTACAAACAACGCACATAAGCGGTTATCTGATTTCAAGCGTTGAATAGAAGGGGGCGTTGATGAAAACGCCCCTAATTTTTTCACTCTAACACTCTTATTGAACTCATTCTGTTATAGATAGTTGGCTAAAAAGCTTAGCCTGATTGCGCCCATTCAGCTTTGCCGAATAAAGCGCTTTGTCTGCTTCTGCCATCAACGATTCTGTAATAGAAATGCCCCAACGATCAAATGAATCATCTGTTGAGGTGCTCCAGTAGTCAGTAATCCCAAAGCTGCAGCTTAGTTGAATGGGCTGATCATTGTGCATAAGTGCTATCTGCCCAATATTCAGACGCACTCGTTCCACTAGGTTAAACGCATTAAGTTCATCACAATCCGGAAGCACAATCACAAACTCCTCACCGCCAATCCTGAAAAGCTGATCCGTCTCTCTAATTTCTGACTGTATCGTATTTGCAATCTCAATCAGCGCTTCATCACCCTTGGAATGCCCATACAAGTCATTCACCTTTTTAAACTCGTCCACGTCTACCATCACAAGGCTAAGTGTGTGATTGTGGTGTTTGAGGTGCGCAAGCCGTTTAGACATATATTCGTAAAACGCACGGCGATTGTATACTTTGGTGAGAGGGTCGACCCTTGCCAACGCTTCTGCTTCTTTGTACATCGTTTCTAGCTTTTGTTGAGCTAGCTTATTTTCAGTGATATCCACAGCGATTTCCAATCTTACATAGCGGCCATCCACCCATTTAACGGCTTGATCTCGGCACTGATACCAGCGTTGCGTCACCGTATTTTGAAACTCCCAAATATGCACGCCTGTTGGCTTGCCTTCTTCGTTAAGTAGCTTGGAGTTGTTACAAAAGCTGCAAGGTTGCTCCTGGCCAAATTGGAGATACTGATAACACTTGCGGCCTAAAGGCACCCCCCAGCTTTTCTGACCGTAATTATTGACGAAAATTAGCTCGTACGTCTTAAAGTCAGACACGTATACCAAGGCATCCAGGCTATTTAAAATTGTCGCAATACAATCAAATTCAAACTGCAAAGATTGCGCGTTGGCATCGATATTTCGATTAAAGAATTTCAAGATATGTTCTTTCACTACTCAGCCTCAATTCATTTAGAAAAGTTCTAAATGCCTGGTTTCTAGGCTATTTAGAGTAAGCCTGCTGGCAAAGTTGTGTGGTACTACAAGGTGCTGCTAGCGCCTAGTTACTTACAAAAGTAGGCTAAATTAATTATATGTAAAATACAGTTAACCCATCTGTAAACTATTGTTAACTGATAAATTCGATAGATACTGAATGAAGATAAGGCGCAAGTTTTATGTGCTTGTTGTCTTGGGATTTCAGAAAACACTCAGAAGCTGAGTAGTCTTAATCTTACAAAACTTTGTGAATCTGCTGACAGCAATATGCGAACAGAGTAACTAAACTAAGCATACAAATTAATAATATTCAGAAGAGATGGTCTATATGCTTAAATTTGCACACATGATGAATAAAAAGTCAGTAAATGGCTCAATTGTAGAGCTAGCGTTGGAATTTCCTTCTGAACCTCAACTAGCACCAAAAAAAGGTGATCCCGTGCATATCAAGTTACCAGAGAACGATGTTGATGGTGTCATTGCTTCAGTCATCGGTCAGGATTTGCTAATTGATGTCGAGGGACTGATATCTTATTGGGTTTTTAATAAGGCTGAAGCTTTGTCTGCAACAATAGGTTTCAAGCATACGTATAGCGTGTTGTAAAAGCTTAAATCTAGATTGTTGATAGCGAACTTATTTTAAAAGCATTCAAAATCGCCAATATTCAAATAATCAATAATTTCCTCGTAGGGCACATTATTGCCATTCCATTACTTCGCATAATGTATATTATGTTAAATTAAGTTTATATCCAGATTCGGCTATCTCAGCACTTGGCAAATACAAAAACCACAACAAAACATGCTAAATAACTCTTCTTGCTAATTAGTCTATTTTTTTGAGTTTAGATATTCTCTAATTTTTTGAGCGTCTAGATCGTCGGTATCTAATAATGGATTCCATTTGAAGTCATCAATATTATCTGCAACCGCATTTCTCTTGGCTAATAGCTTTTGGTACCTGCGCTGCCAATACTTATCTCGCAAACCCACATAGACAATACGTAGGCAATAAAGAAATGCAATAAAGATGATTGCTACAATTACATGTACATAAACAGGCATTTACAGTCTCAAGAAATCATTCACGTTTGAATTATAAAGTGACTTATTTTATTGGTTGCTTTTAGCGTTTGAAGCATATTCGTCATTATCAAAAGTTGCCATAGTACTTTTGGACTAGACTTCGGTCTATGATGATAAGTCTCTACAAAAACGCCAGTATCCGCATGACATTAGAAAAGAAATATTTAAAGTTAAGCGATTTAGCGACTGAGCACATTAAGCGAAAAAAAGATGCGCACAAAGGCAGTCATGGCAGCCTAGTTGTTATAGGTGGTCAGGATGGCATGCTGGGAGCATTGTTGCTAGCAACGCGCACGGCGCTGTTATGTGGTGCAGGCCGTACTTATGCTTGTGCTATGGCAAGCAACGTTGCGCCTTCGGTGGATATAATGTACCCAGAGGTGATGTATCGCAGCTTTGATAAATTGCCTGAATTAGCGAGCACGATTGATGCCTATGTGATTGGTCCGGGTTTGGGGCAGTCGGCGCAAGCCATTGCATGGATTATGTATTGTTTACAGCAGCCTAAGCCGCTGTTGTTGGATGCCGATGCACTCAACTTGCTGGCCGTACATACTTTTCTAGCCGAAGCAATTAAGCTACGTCAGGCCCCTACTATCATTACACCGCATCCGGGTGAGGCTTCTCGCTTATTGAATACAGACATTACGCATATACAAAACAACCGCATTGCCAGTGTGCTAGCATTGGCTAAACAAGTGCATGGCATATGTGTATTAAAAGGTGCTGAAACTATATGTGCCGATGCCGATGGGCACTATTGGACTAACCCTACTGGCAACCCTGGCTTGGCCAGTGGTGGTACTGGGGATGTGTTAAGTGGCTTGATAGGGAGCTTGTTAGCGCAAGGCATGCCCCCTATTGAGGCTGTTAAGTTAGGCGTGTATGTACATGGTGCCGCTGCTGATGCTTTGGTAGCGAGTGGCACCGGCCCTATTGGGCTTACCGCTTCTGAAGTTGCACTTAAAGCACGGCAGCTATTAAATATCTGGTGTGAAAACACCTCTATTTAATGGCAAAGGCTGTGACTGCATCCCCCTGCTTATAGCCAAAAATAGAACTGCCGCCGCTTGCCACAGCAATATACTGCTGACCGTTTACAGTGTAGGTGATAGGGGGTGCATTTACGCCCGCATCAGACTTGCCTTGCCACAATAGCTCGCCTGTTTGCGTATGGTAGGCATTGAATTGACCATTGCCCTCCCCTGTAAATACTAAGTTTCCAGCGGTTGCTAACACTCCGCCAATTAAAGGCTGTGCGGTTTTAACTTGCCACAGCACTTTGCCCGATACTAAATCAATCGCAGAGAGCAAACCCCAGCGTGGGTCATTGGTTGGTTCGCTAGCGGCATAGCGAATCGCAGGTTTGCCGTCTTTACCGGGAGATTCATGTAAGGTGTATTTAATAGGCGCATGAATCGCTGCCACAAATACACGCTGATGCGCTTCATCAACACTCACTGGCGACCAATTAGCGCCACCTAAGATGCCAGGATAGACGACGGTTCCCTCAAATGTCGCTTTTTTAAATAGGTTATGCTGTGGTACAAATGCGTCGGTTTTTTTCAGCAATTGACCAGTGGCACGATCATGAATGAAAAACCACCCTGTTTTGCTGGCTTGCCCAACTGCAGGTATTTTTTTGCCCTGCCAAGCGTAGTTAAACAATACTGGCGGGCTTGCTAAGTCGTAACCCCATAAATCATGTGGTACTTGCTGGTAGTGCCATTTAAGCTTGCCGGTTTCGGTATCAAGTGCAATTAACGAGACGGTATATAGATTATCGCCAGGGCGTGAAATATCGTTCATTTGTGGCGATGGATTACCTGTGCCGAAATACAAAGTATTGGTTGCTGAATCAATGGCTGGCGTGCTCCATGCCGAGCCACCACCAAAACGGGAGGCATCCGGATATTTGGCTAAGTCTGCTTTTTCTTGCGCAATATCGCGGTTAAAGCTTGTGCCGTCATCGCTTGTCTCTGTAAACTTACCTTCCCAGCCCTGCGCAGGAATGGTATCAAACTGCCACACACGCTTGCCATTATTCACATCATAAGCGGCAAGAAAACCCGGACGACCAAACCGCCCTGTTACCCCGATCACTGCACCTAAAGGCGCATCTTCACGTGGGTTATCAATGTGCAGGCCATACCCTACCCCGGTAATGCCTACAATCACTTTGCCTTTATATACCACTGGTGCCATGGCAATGCCTATCCCAGTACCGCCGGTGACTTTGCGCGCGCTATTTGGATCATTTTTGTCCAATGCATCTTGCCCTTCGGTCACGATGGCATTTTCTACTACATCAATATCCCACTCTTTTGCGCCGGTTTGCGCGTTAAGTGCAATTAGTCGTGAATCTACCGTGCCGATGAATACTTTGCCATTGGCTACCGCTACGCCACGGTTAGCAGGCCCACAGCACATTTGCCAGTCTTTGCGTCTATCGTGGGTGTAGCGCCATAGCTCCTGACCGGTTTTAGCATTCAGTGCCACCACATGGTTATAAGGTAGGGATAAATACATCACCCCGTTTTGGACAATGGGTGTGGCTTGAAATGTAGCGCTAATGCCAGATTTGTAGCGCCAAGCTTCTGCCAGTTTTTGCACGTTTTGTGTGTTGATTTGGTTGGCTGGTGAAAACCGTTGGCTGGTTAAATCGCGTCCATAGCTTGGCCAGTCATCTCGATTGGAAGTGGATGACTTGTTGGATGATGCGCAAGAGACTAAGACTAACAAAGCCACTGTAGATGCAACAGTATTTAAACAACGATTGGTTTTCATTTTTCACTTTCACCATGTGTATACAGAGCAGTATATACTAAAAATAATGTTTGTTAATAGTTGCCTATGCATTTTGAATTCTTGTTGTAAAGTGCTTGGTTTTTTTATATATGCATCATCACAGGAACAAATTTGGGTGGATGATAGACAAACAGGCACATTAGAAAACTACATGCAATTGCTGCGCACTATTTTTGCCAAAAGCAAAATATTTACAAAATATATTTAGTTAATGCGCTAATTAACATTGTGCATGGTAATCTACCCTATCATGTGTAAGCTAATATTTTTCGTAGCACAAAATAAGCAGGTAATTGATAGAAGCCAGTGATATGCGTGTCGTGTTCTAGTGAAGCTATATATAACCAACATCAAAAAAAGGCTTGAATTCATGAGTTTAGCAATCAAGCTGGCAGAAGCCGGCAAACTTCCAGACACATTGGTGCGTAAAGGCATTCGTTTACTTACCGAGCAAAGGCTTAAAGATATCAATGCGCAAGACTGCGAGGTATCGATGGCGCATTTGACGCAGTTTATTGTCGGTATGCGTGCCTCTGCACAGATTGCGCCTATGCCAGAATTGGCCAACGCACAGCATTACGAAGTACCAGAAGCATTTTTTCATTACTGTTTAGGCGCACAACGCAAATACAGCAGTTGCTTTTGGCTGGCCGATACCAGCACGTTAGATGAAGCGGAAGTGTTGGCGCTAAACCAGACCTGCGACCATGCGGACTTGCAAGATGGGCAAACCATATTAGAGCTAGGCTGTGGCTGGGGCTCGCTCTCATTATGGATGGCAGAAAAATATCCGAATGCCAACATCACCGGTGTTTCCAATTCTAACTCCCAACGTGAATACATTACTGCAACCGCAAAGTCACGGGGGATTACCAATCTCACTATCCTGACTGCAGATATGAATACGTTTGAAGCGCCCGCGCATTATGACCGCATTGTCTCGGTAGAAATGTTTGAACACATGCGCAACTATCAAGTACTGTATGGCAAAGTGGCCAGTTGGCTCAAGCCGAATGGCAAGTTTTTCAAGCATATTTTTGTGCATCGTAGTACCCCGTATGCGTTTGATGTGCAAGATGCAAATGATTGGATGAGCCAGTATTTTTTCAGCGGCGGCATGATGCCCAGTGATGATTTGCCTCTGTATTTTCAAGACCATATGCGTTTGATTAATCGTTGGCGCTGGGACGGTACACATTACGAAAAAACTGCAAACGCTTGGCTAGACAACATGGATAAGCATCATGACGAGATTACACCGATATTGGCCAACACCTACGGCGCAGATCAAGTAGAGGTATGGCGCAACCGCTGGCGTATGTTCTATATGGCTTGTGCTGAGCTATTTGGCTATCGCAATGGTCAGGAGTGGTGGGTCAGCCACTATTTGTTTGAGAAAAGATAAATGTCCACACAACGCGTCATTATTAATTTTGTATTGTTCCAGCTGGCATGGCTAGCGTTTGTGATTGGGGCCGCCAACCAATTGCCCTGGCTAGGGTTTATTGTCGGCGTATCTTTGGTCAGTGTGCAGTTGATATTTGTACCTCACCCAGCTAGAGAGTTGCTTTTAGTGTTGACGATATGCGGCATAGGGGCTGTATTTGACCAATTGCTGTTAAACCACGGCGTGGTGCAATACCAAGCGCATGGCTGGTCAATTGGTTTGGTGCCGGTGTGGATTATCGGCCTGTGGATTGCATTTGCCAGCACCTTGAATGTCAGCATGCGCTGGCTGCGCAATTACCGCTGGGCGGCCGTGTTGCTAGGCGCGATGGGTGGCCCTTTGGCGTACGCTGCTGCGCAAAAGTTAGGCGCTGTTACCCTCACCATTACGCCCAGTAGCCATATTGTGCTGGGTGTAGGCTGGGCAGTATTGATGCCGCTCATGATTCATCTCTCGAAAAAATTTGATGGGTATGCCCATGTTTAACTGGTCACTTTATCTTTACAGTTTGTATGCCATAGGTGCGTTTGCACTGTTTGGTTGGATGCTCAGTTTAATGACCAACAAAGTCAGCCATGTGGATGGCATGTGGAGCTTGTTTTTTGTGTTGGCAGGCTACTCGGTTGCCCTGCTTAACTATGAATTCACCACGCGCATACTGGTCGTGCTCACGTTGCTGAGTATTTGGGGGGTGAGGCTGAGTGTGCATATCTCGTGGCGCAACTTTGGGCATGAAGATCAGCGCTATGTGGTGATTCGTCAAAACAACGAACCCAATTTTTGGTTTAAAAGCTTGTATATCGTGTTTGGCCTGCAAGCCGTGTTGGCTTGGATCATTTCGCTTGCTATCTATGGTGCGTTAGATGGTGAGACATCATTTAATGCTTTGGATTATTTAGGCCTGATATTGGTGGCATTTGGCTTGTATTGGGAGGTTGTAGCAGACTGGCAGTTGCAGCAGTTTAAGGCAAACCCTGCCAATGCCAATCAAGTGTTAAGCACAGGCTTATGGCGCTATAGCAGGCACCCCAACTATTTTGGCGAGTGCTGCGTATGGTGGGGATTTTACTTGTTTGCATTAGCGGCAGGCGCATGGTGGGCCATCCTTTCCCCTATCTTAATGACTTTCCTATTGTTAAAAGTCAGCGGCGTCAGTTTGCTGGAAAGTACAATTACTGAGCGCCGCCCTGCTTATCTGGATTACATTCGAAACACTAATGCCTTTGTGCCGGGGTTACCAAAAGATGCAAACTAAATCGCTATGGATGACGCTCGCATTGTTACTCAATGCACCCGCTTACGCCAAAGACTGGTCGTTTGATGTGTACTTGGATAAGCAAAAGATAGGCACGCACACCTTCACTCTTGATGGTAACCAATTGAGCAGCCAAGCTAGTTTCAAAGTAAAAGTGCTGTTTATCAATGCTTACGATTATCAACATGCTGCACAAGAGACCTGGCAAAACGATTGCTTGACCAAGCTGAAAGCACACACTGTTGAAAACAAGGTTGTGATGGATGTAGACGCAGAGCGCAAAGACAGTGTGTTTGAGGTCAACTACAACAAAACCAAGCAAAAACTGCCTGAGTGCACCATGACATTTGCTTACTGGAACACCAAAATCCTGACGCAAAAGAAACTACTGAATCCGCAAAATGCTGAGTATTTGGATACCAATATTCAATCTCTGGGTAATGAAACTATTCAAGTAAAAGGACGCTCAATAGACGCTAAGCATTACAAGATCATGGGTGCGCTGAATGGGAAAAATAAGCTCAATATCGAAGTGTGGTATGACCAAAACGATGATTGGTTAGCGTTAAAATCCATCACGCCAGAAGGTTATGAAATTAACTACAAACTTAAATAAATCATGAATTTAAATTATCTATTTAATGTAATTTATTGCTTAATTATTGCGGCGAGCATTAGTGCCTGCACAGGAAACGCTATGAACGAAGTCAAGCCAGTGAAGCAAGTTGAGCTTTCCAAATTTATGGGGGATTGGTACGTGATTGCGGTGATTCCCACCATGATAGAAACGCAAGCCTACAACGCGATTGAAAACTACCAATTGAATCCAGATGGTACGATTGCCACTACCTTTACCTATTACAAAGGCGGGTTCGATGGCCCGCTTAAAACCTATCACCCCAAAGGCTTTGTGCAGCCCAATACCGGTAATGCGATTTGGGGCATGCAGTTTATCTGGCCGATTAAGGCGGATTTTCGTATTGCTTACCTAGACCAAGACTATCAACGCACAGTGATTGCCAGAAATGCGCGTGATTATGTATGGATTATGGCGAGAACGCCAGCCATTGCGGCCACCGACTATGATGAGATGGTGCAATTTGTAAAATCACTGGGTTATGACACTGCAAAATTGAGAAAAGTACCGCAATCTTGGCCTGCAACGACTAAATCTTCGGCTGAATAATATGCATACGCTACGGATAGGTAAGCTTTTTAAATTTCTACTGAGTTGGTTTGATAACCAAGTGGCTTCTGACATGCGCATGCCAAACGTGCATCACATTGATTGGGCGCGCGTGATTCCTTTCGTGGCATTGCATATTGCTTGCTTGGGCTTGTTTTGGGTGGGTTGGAGCTGGTTTGCCATTGTCTTTGCCATTGCTTTATATGCAGTCCGTATGTTTGCAATCACTGGGTTTTACCATCGCTACTTTGCCCATAAATCCTTTCAAACCTCACGTTTTGGTCAATTTGTATTTGCCTTAATCGGCGCAACGGCAGTGCAGCGTGGGCCTCTGTGGTGGGCTGCGCACCACCGCGACCATCATGTACATTCGGACGAAGAGCAAGATGCACACTCCCCTGTTAAACATGGCTTTTTTTGGAGCCATATCGGCTGGTTTTTATCCAGTGCCAATTTTGCAACCAAATTTGAACGCGTCAAAGAGTTGGCGCAGTTTCCGGAGTTAAGGTTTTTAGACCGCTTCGATATTTTGATGCCTATTGCGCTTGCTGTTGCTATTTTTATCACAGGCGAGTTATTGGCACACCATACCCCAGAATTAAACACCAATGGGCTACAGCTGTTGGTATGGGGGTTTGTGATTTCTACCGTTGTGCTGTATCACGCCACGTTTAGCGTTAACTCCCTCGCCCATGTGTGGGGCAAGCGGCGCTACCAAACGCGCGATCACAGCCGCAACAATTTCATCATCGCCCTATTTACCTTGGGCGAAGGTTGGCACAACAACCATCACCACTATCCTGGGGCGGCAAAGCAAGGCTTTTATTGGTGGGAAATTGATTTTACCTACTATGGTTTACGTGTATTAGCTGCGTGTGGGCTGATCTGGAATTTGCGCAAAGTCCCCCATAACATCAGAGAGTCCAAACAGTATCGTTAAGTCAGGAATTACGTTTTAGTCATGAAAATTGCCATCATTGGCAGTGGTATTGCCGGCAATACGCTGGCATATCACCTGCACCCACAACACGAGATTACCGTTTTTGAAGCCAATGCGCATATTGGCGGGCATACGCACACCCATGATATCCACTTGTTTGGCAAGCCTTACCAAGTAGACACCGGATTTATTGTATTTAATGACCGCACTTACCCCAACTTTATTGCATTGTTGGATAAGCTGAATGTGAGCTGGCAACCCAGCGATATGAGCTTTAGCGTGCGCGATGAAGTATCTGGATTGGAGTACAACGGTACCAGCATGAATAGCTTATTTGCGCAGCGTAGAAACCTGCTTAAACCCAGCTTCTACCGTATGATTTTGGATATTTTGCGCTTCAATAAACACGCGGTTGAATTATTGAATGACGGCACTGAAATCACTTTGGGCGCTTATCTTGCACAAGGCCGTTATAGCCAGCCCTTTATTGAACATTATATTATCCCCATGGGCGCTGCTGTTTGGTCGACCGATGCAGCACAGATGCTGGATTTTCCTGCGCGTTTTTTTGTACGTTTTTTTCATCACCACGGCTTTTTAACGGTCAATAACAGGCCCAAATGGCGTGTGATCCAAGGTGGCTCAAAAAGCTATGTAGAAAAACTTACAGAGTCCTTTAAATCCAACATCAAACTTAACACGCCGATTGAAAGTGTGCGTAGGCTCAAAAACACGGTCAAAGTCAAACCTGTTGGGCAAGAGGAACAAACCTTTGATTACGTATTCTTTGCCTGTCATAGTGACCAAGCATTGGCCATACTGGGCAAGGATGCAACGGCAGCCGAGTGTGAAATATTGGGCGCGATTCCCTATCAGGAAAATACAGTTTATCTGCACCATGACCGCAGCATGATGCCTAAGCGCAAGCTGGCTTGGGCGGCTTGGAATTACCACATCACAGCCAAGCCATCTGACAAGGTGCAAGTCACCTATAACATGAATATCTTGCAGGGGCTGCAATCAGAAGCGCCGATTTTAGTGACGCTGAATCATGTCGATTGGATTAACCCGGCCAAAGTCATCAAACGCCTCACTTATATGCACCCTCTATACACGGTGGCAGGTGCAGCGGCTCAAGCAAGGCACGCTGACATCAGCGGGTACAATCGCACCGCCTATGCAGGCGCTTATTGGCGCAATGGCTTTCATGAAGACGGTGTAGTAAGTGCATTAGCAGCGCTACAGCATTTTGAGCAGTCTCAACATGGTAGCTAGTGCGATTTACACAGGCTGGATCACGCATCAACGCTTGATGCCTAAGCGCCATGGCTTTCAATACCAAGTATTTATGATGTATTTGGATTTGGACGAATTACCTGATTTGTTTAATGAACACCGTTTTTGGTCTTACAGCAAACGCAATGTGGCATGGTTTAACCGCGCAGACTATTACGGCAACCCCAGTCAGCCACTTAAACAAGCCATCAGTCAGTTAGTGCAACAAGCCACCGGGCATGCAGTGCGCGGCCCAGTCAGGCTGCTCACTAACATGCGTTACTTTGGTCATTGCTTTAATCCTGTGAGTTTTTATTATTGCTTTGAGCCAGATGGCTTTACGCTACAAGCGATTGTCAGCCACATTACCAATACGCCGTGGGGTGAAGATTATGCTTATGTGCACGATTACCACGGAGTGAAAGAAACAAAGCTGACGCATAACGGCACCATCACCGCTTTTAAGCTATCCAAAGCGTTTCACGTCTCGCCCTTTATGCCTATGCAAATCGAATATGACTGGCGCTTTAAACTCGCTGACCAGGCCTTGCTGGTACACATGAAAAATATTGAAGCCGGGCAAGAGATATTTTCCGCTACATTAACGCTGGATCGTCTAGCACTTACGCCTAAACACCTTAACCGCATGCTGTGGTTGTATCCATTGATGACCGTCAAAGTGGTGGCCGCCATTTATTGGAATGCACTGCGGCTATGGTTAAAACGTGTTCCTTTTTACTCACATCCCGATACCCATTCATCATGACTTCACACACGCTGCCGCAAGAAAAGCTGACCACCCTTTTAAAAGCGAAAAGCCGAGCTAAATGGGTGGCCGATGTTGCCAAAACGCAGGTACTCAAACGCCTGCAACAGTTACGTGTAGGGCAACTTATGCTAGTCGATGGTGAATCAATGCATACATTTGGGCAGCCCGCTTCAATACAGGCCTCCATACATGTGCATGACCCAAGATTTTATGGCGAGATTGCCTTTGGCGGCAGCATTGGCGCAGGTGAGGCCTATATGCTGGGCTATTGGACAGCAGACAACCTGACCAATGTCATTCGTTTGATGGTGTTGAATCAACAGGTGATGGACAGCTTAGAAGGTGGGTATCAATGGCTGACTAAACCTATGTTTAAAATCATGCATTGGCTCAATAGCAATACCACTGAGGGTAGCCGTAAAAACATTGCCGCACACTATGATTTAGGCAATGCCATGTTTGCACTGTTTTTAGACGACACCATGATGTATTCCAGCGCGATATTCAACGCAGAAACCCACACCCTACAACAAGCTTCAGAACTCAAGCTAAAAACCATTTGCGATAAGTTAAACTTGCAACCCGATGACCATGTGATTGAAATTGGCACCGGTTGGGGTGGTTTTGCGATTTACGCCGCTACGCATTACGGTTGCAAAGTCACAACCACGACCATTTCTAAGCAACAATATGACTTAGCAAAAGCACGTGTAGCGGCTGCTAACCTGCAAGACAACATCACTTTGTTGTTAGAAGATTACCGTCATTTAACGGGTACTTACGATAAGTTGGTCTCGATTGAAATGGTGGAAGCTGTTGGCCACCAGTTTTACGATACCTACTTTGCAAAAGTCAGCAACTTACTCAAACCCAATGGTTTAGCGCTGATTCAAGCCATTACCATTGCGGATCAACGTTATGCTAGCGCAATTCGATCCGTCGATTTTATTCAGCGTTACATCTTCCCTGGTTCTAACATTCCCTCAAACACAGCGATGCTAGATAGCATTACACGCATGACAGACATGCGCCTGTTTGATTTGGAAGACATTGGCCCGCACTACGCCACCACCTTGCGCATGTGGCGGGAAAACTTTTTTGCAAATATTACTGCTGTGCGCCAATTGGGCTACTCAGAAGAGTTCATTAAGATGTGGGAATTCTATTTATGCTATTGCGAAGGTGGCTTTACTGAGCGCGCCTTGGGTGATGTACATTTGCTGCTGGCCAAGCCGGAAAACAGACGCAGAACAGTACGCACTTAAACACCAGTTTGATAGCAGTGCGCCTGTTAACTTGGTGTACATGTACTTGGTGTTCATGTACTAGGTACACGGGTACTTGGTATACTGGCACCCATGCAAACTCCGCCATATCAGCCCCCGCCGCCAGCCCAAGCCAATGCTGTGGACTGGCGAGATGGCCAGCCCTACTCTACACGCTTTGATGATGTCTATTTCTCGACGGATCCAGACCACCCACAGCAAGGCATTGCCGAAACCCATTATGTGTTTTTGCAGCACAATCAATTAGAAAATCGCTGGAGACATCTGCAACAGCCAACATTCACGATTGCAGAAACTGGGTTTGGCACAGGCTTAAACTTTTTGTGTGCTTGCAAACTTTGGCTGGAAACAGCGCCTAGCCATGCCAGACTACATTTTCTCAGCATTGAAAAATACCCACTCACACGGCAGGACATGCAGCTGGCGCATCAAAACTGGCCAGATTTTCAAACACTGTCTCAGGCATTGCTCGCACAATATGATGGCTTATGTGCAGGGGTGCATCGATTAGCACTCTTTTCTGGACGCGTGCTGCTTACGCTGGCCATAGGCGATATGGCGAGCCAGCTTCCGCAACTCAATGCATCTGTAGACGCATGGTTTTTAGATGGCTTCTCCCCCGCTAAAAATCCGGACATGTGGCAGCCTGTACTGTATCAACAGATGGCACGTTTATCGCATCGCCAAACCACGTTTGCAACGTTTACCAGCGCTGGTTTTGTAAAACGCGGTCTGGCAGAGCGTGGATTTATCACACATAAGGCTGCCGGCTTTGGGCGTAAGCGTGAAATGCTCTATGGGCAATTTTCTGGCCAAGGTGCAGCGTTATTATCACTACATCTTAATCAAACAGTCGCCGTAATTGGTGCTGGCATTGCTGGCTGTGCTACTGCCTATGCTTTGGCCCAACGTGGCATCCATGTAACACTCATAGAGCGGCATAGCCAAATTGCACAAGAAGCCTCTGGCAATCCTAAGGGTGTGCTATATCCGCGCCTTGCCGGGCACCCCAACGCGCAGGATCGCTTCGCACTCAGCAGCTATCTATACACCTTACGCCTATTAAAACAACTAGACTTAGCTGAAGAAAATTTTCAGGCTTGCGGCTTATTGCAACTCGCGTTTAACGCTAAAGAATCGGCACGTATTGCTGAGATCGCGCAACGTACCTTGAATGAGGATATTGTGCGTTTTGTCGAGTCTGCACAAGCGAGCGAGCTGGCCGGTGTGCCGCTTGCGCATGCCGGCTTGTATTTTAGCGAGGGCGGCTGGGTCAACCCAACTGCATTGTGTGCTGCGTTAATACAGCACCCCAATATCACGCTGTGCACGGATACGTCTGCACTTGAACTCTCACAGATAGATGACAAGTGGCATATCATCAACGCGCAGCAAGCTGTCATTACTGCAGATAAGGTAGTAATAGCCAACGCAAACGATGCGTTACGCTTTACACAAACCGCGCATTTACCACTCACCGCAGTGCGCGGGCAAATGACTACCGTGCAAGCCTCAGCAAATAGTCTCGCACTAAACACAGTGCTATGTACGGATGGCTACATTACCCCAGCAAGCGCTGGGCAGCATTGCTTGGGCGCAACGTTCTCAGTGGGTGATACGACATTGGATCTGCGTGCAGAAGACAACCAGCACAACCTGGCCATGGTGAAAAAAATGTCTCCACAGTTGGCTAGTTTGCAGCATCAAGCCCATGCTGGGCGTGCTGCCCTGCGTTGTGCCACGCCAGATTATCTACCCATGGTAGGCGCGCTTGTGGATGCGCAATTATTATCTCAGCAGCCACCCAAACACAAAACCAATGCAAGTGCATTACCTTGGCATGCGGGCTTGTATCTGCATGTGGGGCACGGTACAAAAGGCCTCACCACGGCCCCACTTTGCGCAGAGCTATTAGCCTGCATGATGACTGGGGAACCCTACCCTGTTGAGGCTGAACTTGCCTTACAGCTCAACCCTAATCGATTTTTATTGCGTGATTTAGGGTTAAAACGACTGGTCAACTTGACTGTTTAAGGTAAACTTTCGCGCATGCAAAGTATTCAGCAGCTATTACAAGCCATTCAGGATAATCCGCGCGTCCCTAGTCTGCATTACGATCTGGGTGGGCTATATTTGGCAGATATGCAGACAGATAAAGCGCGCGCATGCTATCAACAAGCATTGCGCTTGGCGCCCAATCATCCGCAAATTTTGTTACAACTGGGCAATACGGAAAATACAGCGCAACGCTACCAAGAGGCGACGGTGTATTTTAAACAGTGCATCGCCATAACGCCTGATGACGCAGCCGCTTATTACAATCTAGGCAACGCACTACGCGCTCTTGGCCAGCCTGATGAGGCTGCAAAACAATATCAGCAATCACTCAAGTTAACCCCTAATGATGCAGACGCACACAACAATCTTGGCAATGTATTACGCGATTTAGGTCGCTTGGATGAAGCCATTGCTTGCTACCAACAGGCATTGGCGATTAACCCGCAGTTACACCATGCGCTGGCGCATTTGATTCATCAAAAGCAGCACATTTGCGATTGGCAAGGGTTGGACGCGGAAATTGCGCAATTACGCCAAGTGCTTGTGCAGTCGCCACAAGCGCAAATTCCGCCGTTTGCTTTTTTAGCCATGCCCGGCACTACAGCGCAAGAGCAACTGCAATGTGCCAGCCAATGGGCGCAACAGCAATTTGGGCATATCACCCCGCTCCCGTCTACCCATCAAGGATTTAAAGCTGCCAAACCCATTAAAGTTGGTTACTTGGCAGCCGATTTTAGGCTGCATCCGCTGGCTTTTTTAATCACAGAGTTACTGGCCGCGCATGACCGTACTCGTTTCCATATTACTGCCTATAGCTACGGGCCCAATGACCATTCTCAAGAGCGCGCTGCCATACAGCATAGTGTGGACCACTTTGAAGATATTCAAACGCTCAGTGATATCGAAGCAGCGCAGCTGGTGCAAACACAACAGATAGATATTCTGGTGGACTTAACCGGATACACCAAACATAGCCGCACTGCAATTGTTGCCCTAAAACCGGCGCCCATCAGCATCAATTGGCTAGGTTATCCCGGCAGTATGGGCAAGGTCGGCGCAAAAAGTGTTTTTGACTATGTAATTGTGGATGAAACCATTGCGCCGCAAGCAGAGTGCTTTGCGGAAGACTGTATTTATCTGCCCTGCTATCAGCCCAACAATCAACATCGTCCAGTTGCCGAGCCATCCAGTAGATCTGCACTTGGAATTCCGGAAGATGCATTTGTGTTTTGCTGCTTTAACCAGACCTTTAAAATCACCGCTGAGGTCTATGCAGTATGGATGCAGCTACTGCAAGCAATACCCAATAGCGTATTGTGGCTGCTCGATTGCAATGTTTGGGCCAAAGCCAATTTAATTGCCACCGCCAACCAAGCGGGCATTGCTGCGGAACGCATACTATTTGCACCAAGAGTGCCTATTGCAGTGCATTTGGCGCGGCATGCACATGCAGATTTGTTTTTGGACACGCAACCTTACAATGCCCACACCACTGCCAGCGATGCGCTGTGGATGGGTTTGCCTGTATTGACTTGCATGGGCGAGACATTTCCATCCAGAGTGGCTGCCAGCCTACTCCATCAACTTGGTTTAGATGCTCTGGTAACACAATCGCTTAGCGAGTTTGCCGAGCGCGCACGCGCACTTGCGCAAGATACTGATCAGCTCAAAGCCGTTAAACAACAGCTCATGACGCAGCGCAAACTGCTATTTAACCCAGATGTATTTGTACAAGCTTTAGAAACTGCGTATATTCACGCTTATAATAATTTATGCGCGCCACCCGATGGGTGACGTGTACCTAGTGTTAATAATCCGTATGATGATTTGAGTGTAAGGGGCAACATGGCTGTCATTGATATTTCGCCGGTCTTAAAGTTTATGGTGGATAAAGGCGCTTCAGATATTTTCTTTAGCACCAATACTGCTATTCATATCAATATTGAAGGTGAAAACTTACCAGTCAATGCGCAAATTATGGGGCCAGGCATGATCAAAGAGATTGCCTACTCACTGATGACTGCCGATCAAATCAAAGAGTTTGAAACCACGCTGGAATGCAATTTTGCCATTAGCAAAACCGATATAGGCCGTTTCCGCGTCAATGTGTTTCAGCAACGTGGCGAAGTGGCCATGGTGATTCGCCATATCAAAACCGAGATTCCTTCATTCGAGCAACTTGGGTTACCGCCGATACTCAAAGAGTTGATTATGCGTAAGCGTGGGCTGTTGCTGCTGGTAGGTGCTACCGGCTCCGGTAAATCCACTACGCTGGCTTCCATGATTGATCACCGCAATGAAAACGCTACCGGCCACATTATTACGGTAGAAGACCCGATTGAGTTTGTGTATCAACACAAAAAATCGATTGTGAATCAGCGTGAAGTAGGCATAGATACGCTCTCCTTTGATAACGCGTTAAAAAACGCCATGCGCCAAGCGCCGGATGTAATTCTGATTGGTGAAATCCGCGATATGGAAAGCATGAAATTGGCCATGGCGTATGCAGAAACTGGCCATTTATGTTTGGCTACTTTGCATGCCAATAACGCTAACCAAGCACTAGAGCGCATCATCTCATTCTTCCCGCCTGAGATTAAACAAGGGCTATTGCTCAGCGTTTCCTTGAATTTAGTGGGCATCATTTCGCAGCGCCTAGTTGCCGCAAAATCACAAAAACGTGTTGCAGCCAGCGAGGTACTGATTAATACGCCCTACGTGGCCGAGTTGATTCAAAAACAAAAGCTGGGTGAAATCAAAGACATCATGGCGGACAATAACGACATTGGCATGAATACGTTTGACCAATCGCTGTTCCGCTTGTATGCCAACGGCAAAATTGACGAAGAAAACGCACTGACCAATGCGGATTCCCGCAATGACCTATCACTCAAAATACGCTTTGCTGCAGAAAGCAATAAAAGCTTTTAGCCAATAAAAATTTAGTCCAATATAAAGATCTAGCTTGGTGGCTCAGCGTTTTCGGGTTGCATGGCAGACATAAGTGCTGCCGCAATAATCAATCCGCCGCCTAGCCATTCATTCCAAGTCATCGCCTCGTTAGCCAAGTAATACGAGGCAACTGCGGCCACTACCAATTCAAACATAAACAATACCGATGCGCGTATCGCAGGCATTTTTGTCACGCCATACTGCACAAAAATCGTCGCAGAAGTCAGTAGCAATGCAATCAACACCATGAGCTGCCACTGTGTTGCATGAAATGCTGTCACCGGCGGGATAGATTGACCGAGTATTGGTAGCAGTACACAAGCCATACCAGCTACCCCAACCCATATCAGCATGGATTTTGCTGCAATGCTTAAATGGGTGGAGCGTCGCGTAATGACATTGGTGAGCGAAAACCCAATACCCGAAGAAAGTGCCAGCCATTCAGCTTGGTTGCGCGGTAGCGGCCAGTCTGTGCTGTTAAAATCATGTAGCATCACCAGCGCGCCAATCAAAGAAATGACGATGGCAATCATGCCTTGGCGATAAATAGGCTCTTTTAACCAGAGATGCGCCAATATCAGCGTCCACAGCGGAGATAAGTAAAACAGCAACATGACCCGCATGACTTCGCCATCAATCACGGCTAATACATAGCTCAGGTTAGTCCAGCCCGCCACAAAGCAGAGAATAAACGCGTGCTTGGGTAACTGCAGCACGCCGCGCCAATGACGTGCAAACAACACACATCCCATCGCAATAGCGATGCTATACGTGTAAACACTGGAGACCACGCCAGAAAAACCAGCCTCTGCCATTAAACGGTATGGATACCAGATAATGCCCCAGCATACCGCGCCAAATAACAGCCCAAACACTGCAAAAAAGTTTTGATTATTGCTATTGCTCACTATAATACACACCTATGAATCCACATTTACAATTACTCCAGCCTTACCCATTCCAAGGTTTACGCGATCTGTTTAAAGGGATTACCCCTAATTCAGCTTATAGTGCAATTAACTTGTCGATTGGCGAGCCTAAGCATGCCACACCTAAGCTTATTCAAGATGCGCTTGTTCACAATATTGCAGGTCTGGCCAATTATCCCACGACTATCGGTGTTTTAGCGTTGAGAGAAGCGATTTCCAATTGGATATCTCGCCGCTATCACATTCCGGCGCTCAATCCGGAGACTGCGATTCTGCCAGTGACCGGAAGCCGCGAAGCTTTATTTGCCTTTGCACAAGTGGTGATTGACGGCAGCAAAGCGGATCCGGTGGTGATTTCCCCCAACCCGTTTTATCAAATTTATGAAGGTGCTGCCTTTTTGGCTGGCGCTACGCCCCACTTTCTGAATACATTGCCCAGTGAGCACGCAGACCAAGACCATGTGATGGACATTGAAAGTGTGCCAACGGATGTATTACAACGTACGCAGCTGATATACGTATGTAGTCCGGGCAACCCCTCTGGCAAAGTCATGACTTTAGCGCAATGGAAAACGATTTTTGAGTTATCAGACCGCTATGGGTTTGTCATTGCAGCAGATGAGTGCTATTCCGAGATTTATTTTGAAGAGGGCAATCCACCACTGGGCGCTTTGCAAGCCGCGCATCTACTAGGGCGAGATTACAAAAATTTAGTGGTATTCAGCTCGCTATCTAAACGTTCAAACGTGCCGGGCATGCGCTCTGGCTTTGTGGCGGGAGACGAAAAAATCATCGCGCAATTTGCGCTCTACCGCACCTACCATGGCTGCGCGATGAACCCTGCAGTGCAAGCAGCTTCTATCGCCGCATGGAATGACGAAGCGCATGTGATTGAAAACCGCCGTTTATATGCTGAAAAATTCAATACCATGACCCCGATGCTCAACCAAATATGGGCGACTAAAAAGCCGGATGCCGCTTTCTACCTATGGGTACAAACGCAACAAGCAGATACGGAAGTGGCTGTTACGCTTTACCGCGACCTAAACATTACCGTACTGCCTGGCAGCTTTTTGGCACGCGAAGCGCACGGCATTAACCCAGGGCAAGGCTTTATCCGTATGGCATTAGTCGCTTCATTGGACGAGTGTGTAGAAGCTGGTAGACGTATACAGGAAGCATTTAAGTGATAAATTACTTTAATTACTACATTTAGTTAATTGTTTTAATTGTATATTTAGTAAAAAATTTCTACGTTGCGCTAAGCCTAGGTATTCAATTTTTTGCCAACTCTCTTTTTAAATGGAACTCACCTTAGCTCACTCCTGTCATTCATAGACAGGAGATGGTTTCCATCTTCTCGCTAGAACTTTCGATCAACAAGACTCAACACCGACTGAATGGAGAGCGTCATGAAAGTAGATATTTATAAAAGCGCCAGTAGTGCACACAAGTTTATCTCTGTACTAGCCAATAGCGATATTTCTAAAATTGAAGTACCGGACCCTGATTATGCCAAGTTGATTTTTGAAAGAGCGGCTGTTGACTACAAGGCGAATTCAGAAACGACGGCAGATATTAAAAAGCACGGCTACCATCTACATGTCGTCAAATATCCAATTAATTGAGTAAAGCATGACAAACGGCGTGTTAGCAGAAACCTAACACGCTTATTCTTTGCGTTTAGGCTCAAAGAATAAGGACTCAGAGCAAAAAGTTTTGTACGGCCTTCATGACTTGTGTATTCAGTTGCGCATCCAAACAGTCTAGCGCAAGCGTATCATCCATACCGCGTAACCAAGTCAGCTGGCGTTTGGCCAATTGACGTGTTGCAAAAATACCTCGGTCACATAACTCTTCCAGCGAATATTGTCCCTGCATATATTCCAGTACTTGGCGATAACCCACACAGCGCATTGAAGTACTGTCCATGGTGAGTGTTGGATACTTTTCTAGCAGTACACGCACCTCTTCGACCAAGCCATCGTTTAGCATTTGCTGAAAACGTATGGCAATACGCGCGTGTAATACGCTGCGGTCACTGGGGATCAGTGCAACCTTTAACACACGATAAGGCAATGTCTGCGCCTGCTGCTTGGCATGCAGTTGTGTCATGGTTTCCCCAGCAATCGCATAGACTTCTAGTGCGCGTTGTATGCGCTGCATGTCGTTAGGCATTAAGCGTGCCGCCGTTTCTGGATCTATTTGCGCCAATTTAGCATGCATGCCGGGCCAGCCAATAGCAGCCGCTTCGGTATCTATTTGCGCACGCATTGTGGCATCGGCTTCTGGCAATCCACTTAAGCCAGATACTAAAGATTTAAAGTACAACATGGTGCCGCCGACCAGCACAGGGATATTGCCGCGCGCCGTAATCTCATGCATCAAGGCCAAGGCGTCTTCTCTAAAGTTGGCGGCAGAGTAAGCACTGGTAGGCGGGATAATATCCACCAAAAAGTGCGGCGCCTGCTTTAACACAGCCGGCTCAGGTTTGGCGGTGCCGATATTCATGTCTTTAAACACCAGTGCAGAATCGACACTGATCAGTTCTACCGGTAAGTGCTGCTTTAAATACACGGCCGCATTGGTTTTGCCACTGGCCGTTGGTCCCATTAAGAAAATGGCAGGAGGTAACAAGGACATAACGGCCAGCAATCTATGGTGATGAGTTAATCGTATTTGATATATTTAAAGCGCGGGTCTTCATTTGGTGTACCTTCTAATGCAGAAGGCTGACCTTTAAACCCTTGTTTGTTGGGCTGCCATTGAGTGGTTTCTTCAATTTTAGTCGCTAGCTCAAAGTCTTTATCGGTAATGCCTTTGGCGCTGTGTGTGCACAGCTTTACAATCACAAACGCATAAGAAACCGTTAAATCCGGATGATGCCATGCTGCTTCCGCTAAATGGCCTACAGTATTGACTACCATTAACGTGCCTTTCCAGCCACTGGTTTTAAATTTGCGTCTAATCCAACCATCTTCTAAAAACCAATGCGGCAAGTCAGACTGAAGTTTTTGTGTGACTTCCGCCTCGCTATATACACGCTCGTGGGTTGCTGGTTCATCTGTTGTACTCATATTCGGCTCCTATCGTTTACCCTAAAAATGCGTGCACTATTTACCACGCATAAACATTTTATCTAAATCACCCATACTCACCTGAAACCAAGTAGGACGGCCGTGATTACATTGACCTGAACGCTCAGTTGCTTCCATATCACGTAGCAAGGCATTCATTTCTGGCACGGTCAGGCTGCGATTAGCACGTACAGCAGCGTGGCATGCCATGGTACCCAATAATTCGTTTCTACGCTCTGTTAGCGCCCTACTCGCACCGTACTCGCGTAAATCACGCAATACGTCGCGCGCCAAGGTCACGGCATCAGCATGTTGCAACATAGTTGGCACCGCCCGTACTGCAAGCGTTGTGGGTGAAAGTACCGCGATATCAAAGCCAAGCTGCTGCAAGCTCCCAGCATCGCTGGCTAATGTATCTTGTACAGTCGCTACTTCTAGCCTATCCGCATTAAAACTCACCGGCAATAGTAGGGGCTGCATCGGTACTTGTTTGTGGTCCAGTGCATCTTTGAGCTTTTCGTACATGATACGCTCATGCGCAGCATGCATATCCACCACCACCAGCCCATGTGTGTTTTGCGCCAGCACATACACCCCATGAATTTGCGCAACCGCAAACCCTAGTGGAAATTCATCGATGCTGGTTTGCTGATTTGGGATAGTACTGTTTTCAAACGTATCGGCATAACATACCGGGCTGGAAAATTCACGCGTATCTGTAGACCCTATAGTTGGCGTTGTGCCAAACATGGTTTGATAGAAATTAGCTGGCTCGTTTGTTGCCAAATTGATTTGTGATTGATAAGTAGGGTACGGTGTTTGCCCATTGCTGGCAGTTGGCGCAAATGGATTGTATTGCGCCTGGCTGGCGGTGACTGCATTGGAGACACCAGTGGGCGTTGCCAGCGCCTTGTGTAGCGCATGAAAAATAAAACGATGAATCGCTTGACCGTCTCTAAATCGCACTTCGGTTTTGCTGGGGTGCACATTTACGTCAACCAAACTAGGATCCAGCTCTAAAAACAACACAAATGCAGGATGGCGGTCATGATGCAGCACATCTTGATAGGCTTGACGAATTGCGTGGCTGATTAGCTTGTCGCGTACAAAACGTCCATTGACATACACGTATTGCGTATCGCGGCTATTGCGATTATAGGTAGGCTTGGCAGCAATACCCCACAAGCGTAAACCAGCGGCAGACTCGTCTAGCTGAATAGATTCCGCGGCGAATTCGGCACCGAGCACTTCGGTAAAACGCTTTTCCGGCGCACTCACTGCATAGCGGCTCAGCGCCCTACCGTTATGTTGCAACATAAACGCTACATCTGGGCGTGATAGCGCTACCCGGTGAAAAGCCTCTTCACAATGGCCAAACTCAGTGCCTTCGGTTTTAAGAAATTTACGTCGCGCCGGTGTATTGAAATATAAATCGTTCACTTCAATCACTGTGCCGGCATCTAACGCAGCTGGCTCAATGGTAGATACCTCGCTACCATCAGAAGTGATCCGCCAAGCATGTTTGGTGGTTTGCGCCCGGCTGCTGATTTGCGTGCGCGAGACAGAAGCAATGCTGGCCAATGCCTCGCCACGAAAGCCTAAGCTGGCGACTGCTTCCAAGTCTTCTAAGCTGGCGATTTTGCTGGTGGCATGACGCGTCAGCGCTAGTGCCAAATCCTCTTGTGCGATGCCACTGCCATTGTCGGCCACCCTTAATTGCTTCACGCCGCCTTGCATTAGCGATACTTGAATATCCGTACTGCCTGCATCCAAGCTATTTTCTAATAATTCCTTAAGCGCTGAAGCCGGGCGTTCGACTACCTCGCCTGCGGCAATTTGACTGATGAGCTGATCGGGTAAAAGACGTATTTGCATCACGCCATTTTACCTTAGCCTCTGTCACAAAGACCATGGCATAAAATAACAATTTAGGCTAAATTCTGGGCATATGCATAACCAGCCATTACCTTTATTTGCCACGCAATTTACGCACGCACGCAAACTTAAACGCCATCATCATTTTTATGTGGGGCCTACCAATTCTGGCAAAACTTATCATGCGCTCAACGCGTTAACACAAGCAACATCTGGTGTGTACTTAGCACCATTGCGTTTATTGGCAATGGAAGTGCGAGATCGCTTGGTAGCGGCTGGCGTACCTTGCAACCTAATTACAGGCGAAGAGCGCGTAATAATGCCCGGTGCACAGCATACGGCTTCTACCATTGAAATGATGAACCCATCCAAAGTAGTAGAAGTGGCAGTGATTGATGAGGTGCAGATGCTGCAAGACCCTGACCGTGGCGCAGCGTGGACCCATGCAATAGTGGGCGTGCCGGCAGCGCATGTGTTTATCTGTGGCTCCAACGCAGTGACCAAACCCTGTATTGCAGCCATTACGTCACTGAATGAAACGTATCAAGTGACGGAAACCACACGGCTCACGCCTTTGGTGATTGAAGACGAAAGTATTTGCGGCGAGCGCTACAGCAAGCCAAAGTTAAAGTCCAAACTGCAAAAAGGCGATGCCATCATTGCTTTTAGCCGGAAAGATGTACTCACCTTTTCTGCGCGGATTCGACAATGGGGGTTTACCGTTGCCAGTATCTACGGCGCGCTTTCGCCCGAAGTACGTAGAACGGAATCAGAACGATTTAACTTAGGGCATGCCGATATTTTGGTAGCCACTGACGCGATTGGGATGGGGCTCAATCTACCCATTCGCCGCGTGATATTTGCCAATACGCATAAGTTTGACGGTGTTGCATCACGTTTACTCAACGCAACTGAGGTGAGGCAAATTGCTGGCCGCGCAGGCCGCTTTGGGCTCTACCCTACTGGCTATGTCAACGTGTTTGAGGCCGATGAGCGCATCCATATTGCGCATATGCTGACGACCGATGACGATGCTAATTTAAGCAAACTGCCCGTCAGCATTGGCTTTGATCAGATTGAAACACTGGGTAACCAACTGCATACCGGCAAAATTGCTGAAATACTGGCCTATCATGAAGAGCGCAGCCGTTTTGAACATGCGCTATTTGCAGCAGCACCTCTTAGCAATCAAATTCAACAAGCACTATTAGTGGATGCATTTGCACCAGGCATGTCGCTTAAAGATAAATACATCTTCGTCTGTGCGCCTATCGCGCTCAATGTGGCATATGAAAAAGACTATTATTTGCTGTGTTTAAAAAGCGTTGCAGCATCGCAGATACGTGGTTTACCCATTACGCCAGATTGGCTGGCTGGCAACAGCCCAAAGCATTTGGAAGCCGCTGAGTTATTAAGCCATAACCTTAGTTTGTATGCATGGCTCAGTTTTAAATTTCCAAAAACGTTTACGGATGGGGAGCATGTGCAAGCACTACGCCAACGCATTAGCCGATATATCGAAGGTGCCTTACAAACGCAAACCGGCTATGGTGACACGCAAAGAGAAGGTGAGCTGAGTCATTACCGCAAGCGCTAGCATCTGCGCAAGCATTAACAATGCATTAATTAGATGACTTATTGACCAGTGCTGGATTGGCAGAAAAATATTTTTTCACGCCTGCCAAAATGGAATTCACCAGCTGATTTTGATAGTCATCATCTTTTAATTTGCGCTCCTCCTCCGGATTGCTAATAAAAGCAGTTTCTACCAAAATAGATGGCGTATCTGGCGATTTCAGCACGGCAAAGCCCGCTTGCTCTACGTGGCTCTTATGCAGTTTATTGATTTCGCCAATTTTAAGTAATACGGCTTTACCCAGTTTAATGCTGTCGTTAATGGTGGCTGCCTGCGATAAATCCAACAGAGTTTTGGCCAGTTCAGGATCTTTGCCGCCTAAGCTTACCCCACCAATCAGATCAGACTCGTTTTCCTTTTTAGCCAAATAGCGCGCACTGGCACTGGTTGCCCCACGCTCTGATAACGCAAATACTGAAGAGCCACGCGCTGCTGGATTGGTGAATGAATCCGCATGGATGGAAATGAATAAATCCGCTTTCAATTTGCGCGCTTTAATGACACGGCCTTGCAGTGGAATAAAGTAATCACCATCGCGCACCAATACGCCTTGCATGTTCTCTTCGGCATCAATTTTTTCTTTGAGCTTTTTAGCAATCATCAGTGTGATGTCTTTTTCATGCGCCCCGCTTGCACCACGTGCTCCGGGGTCCTCGCCGCCATGTCCAGCATCAATGGCAATGGTGATTAAGCGCCCTTTTTTCTTGATGGGCTGCTCTGGTTTGTTAGATTTAGTGTCTGCGGTTGCTACTGTGGCGGGCTCTGTAGGGATAGTCGCGTCGGTTGGGTTATCCGGTAACGGTTCAATAGGTGTTTCGGGGGTGGGGTCAATGGCAGGTAAATCTGCCTCTGCTGCTGTGCCGGATGGCAAAGGCTCCACCACTGGCTTAGGCGTGTCTTTTGCGGCGGTGTCTGCGGCACCACGTGACTCATGCTTTTCCAGCATTGCCATAATAGGATCTTTGTCCGGGTAAATATCCACGACTAAACGATGCTTGTAATCCCCCGCTGGCGCCAGCGCAAATACATTAGGGCTCACCTCGGCCTTTAAATCAATCACAATGCGCATCACGCTGGGTTTAAACATAGCAACGCGAATTTGTTTGATGTAAGGATCGCTGGATAAAATACGATCAGACAGTGTTTTAAGAATGGGGTTGAGGTCTACGTCTTCAATATCCAGCACCAAGCGATGTGGATTTTTTAAAATCAGTAGTTGATGCTTAATCGGCAACGGCGCTTCAAATGCAATCCTAGTGTAATCCTCCGCAGGCCATACACGGGCGGCAGTAATGCTATTGTTGGCGGCGCTTACCCATGGGCTCATTAGAAGCATGGATAACATTAAAGCTGTGCGTAAATGCTGAGTCACTGCGTGTTTAATCATGTGTTCAATTGCTGTAAAAATTGTTGTGCGTTAAGTGAGTTTGCCTGATAGCGCAATTGCCTACCTTGCGCTTGATGACTTAAAAAGATATCGATATCCGCTTGCGGGAGTAAGCGCTGCGCTTTCTCCGGCCATTCAATCATACAAATTGACTGCGTATTAAAATAATCTCTAAATCCCGCCTCTTCCCATTCCTCGTCATCAATAAGCCTATACAAATCAAAATGATAGATGGTTTTATTTGCAATTTGATAAGGCTCAACCAATGTATACGTTGGGCTTTTTACTTTACCCTGATAGCCCATCCCTTGCAACACGCCACGCACAAAGGTAGTTTTTCCGGCACCCAAATCACCATGTAAAAACACGGTCATCCCAGCAGGCAGGTCTTTCGAAAATGCTTGTCCTGCAAGCAAGGTTGCCGCTTCATCGTTTAAAACCTGTGTAAAATTGCACATATTCATGAACACTACATTAGATAACGCGTATGCTCAATTGGCCGTCGACATTAAACGTTGGGGGCAGGCACTGGGATTTGCCGAAATTGGCATTACCGATACGGATTTGAAGCACGCCGAAGTTGAACATCAACAATGGATTGATAAAGGCTTTCATGGTGACATGGATTATATGGCAAAACATGGCACTAAGCGCACGCGGCCCGCAGAATTAGTGCCCAATACCATTCGTGTGATTTCCGCACGCCTTGACTACAAGCCGCCGCAAGCTAAGGACAGCTGGCAAGTCATTGGTGACGGCCAGCAGGCCTTTATTTCACGTTATGCACTGGGGCGCGATTACCACAAAGTAATGCGCCAGAAGCTTCAGCAACTTAGTGATCAAATTGCTCAGACTGTCGCCAATGTGGAATACCGCGTATTTACCGACAGTGCGCCAGTGTTAGAAGTGGCTTTGGCAGAAAAAGCCGGGCTAGGCTGGCGTGGCAAGCACACATTGCTGATTAATAAAAACCACGGTTCCTGGTTTTTTATCGGGGAAATTTACACCAACCTACCCTTACCCATTGATACACCAGCCAGTGCACATTGTGGCACCTGTACAGCGTGTTTAGATATCTGTCCGACACAAGCAATTGTTGCACCCTATGAAGTAGATGCCAGACGCTGTATTTCTTACCTCACCATCGAGCTAAAAACAGCCATTCCGATTGCGTTACGTCCGTTAATTGGCAACCGGGTGTATGGTTGCGATGATTGCCAATTGATTTGCCCATGGAACAAATTTGCGCAAGTCACGCCTGAGCAAGATTTTCATGTGAGGCATGGTTTGGATGACATTACCTTGGTAACTTGTTTTGGTTGGAGCGAGGCTGAATTTAAAGAGAAGATGGCAGGCAGCGCTATTTACCGGATTGGCTACACACAATGGCTGCGTAATATTGCGGTAGGGCTAGGCAACGCGCCGACTAGCCCGAAAGTCATTCAAGCGCTTGAGAGTCGCAAAAACGATGCATCTCCTTTAATACAAGAACACGTCATGTGGGCATTAAGTCAACACCAAATCACGTACACTTAATATTGACGTCGATCGACGAACAAACTGTTGCCGATAGATTTCTTCGCTTGTTTTTTTGCACTATTCATCGCCCCCGCCACTTCATGATGACTTTTGAAATGCTCGGGAATCACTTTTACCGCGCCTATGGACATACTGCCAAATGGGAAAAATGCAATATTCCCCATGCGATCTTCTACACGAATACCACCTTGCGCCACATCTTTTTTGTCATAAAAATCAGGCATCACATTCGCAACGGCATTGAGCACTTCATGACACAACACCTCCCAATTTTCAGATTGAAACAACAATACAAAATCATCGCCGCCAATATGACCGACAAAATCATGTTCGCTACTTGCAATGCCACTGAGCAAGCGGCCGACAAATTGAATCACTTCATCCCCACGTCGATAACCGTAGGTATCATTAAATGGCTTAAAGTTGTCTAAATCGCAATAACAAGCAACAAACGATTCGGTATTTTCTAGCAAGCGATCAATATGCGCATTGATAGGCACATTGCCGGGTAGCATGGTGAGCGGGTTGGCATATCTGGCTGCATTGATTTGTAAATTGGTGATTTCTCTGAGTAAAGCATGACCACTGCCAGTGCCCACGTAGACGTCACCATCGACAATAATGAATCCGTTCAACAAGTACTTAGGGTCTGCACTTAAAATTAACTCACTTAGTGCATTGATGGTCATTGTTTTTTGTACCACCAATGGGTCTTTATCCATAAAGGCTGTGCACGATTTTCGTCCATGCAATTCTTTTTGATAACGCTTGGCAAAGCGATTGATCGTGTCATAACGGCTGATCAGGCCTACAGGTTTGTTGCTATCAACAACGGGGATCGAGTTGATGGATGCATCGGCTTGAAACAAGCCGTAAATCTCATCATTTGTCATCTCGGCAGTGACTGCCTGCTGATAAGTAATGAGGCTGGATACCGTTGCTTGTTTGGTATTGTGCTGATAGGTGTCCATAAACACGCTAATAGCGCTTTTATTCAGCAGCACTTTTACATCATCGGTCAGCATGCATTGAAATTTTGGCAGCGGCCTGCCCAGTAAAAAGCCTTGCGCAAAATCTATTTTCAAGTCTTTAACTACCGCTAACTCTTCGCGATTTTCTACGCCCTCTGCAATGGTCAGCGCACCGGATTCAGATGCGATTTTTTGGATCGCACGCACAAACTCCATCTTAATCGGGTCATTTTGGATATTGGCAATAAAGTGCTTATCTATTTTGACAAAATCCGGCGATATTTCAGACCATAAACGTAAACTGGAATACCCTTCACCTAAATCGTCTAACGCAATGCCAAACCCAAGTTTGCGATATTTCGTCACCACATCACACAGCTGGCTATAATCGCGAATGCTCGAGCCTTCGGTAATTTCAATGACAATTTGATTGGCATTTAAGCCAAAGCGATTGAGCTGTGCCAAGCTAAATTCTAGCGCGGGATTTTGCAGCGATAAACACTCCGGACTGACGTTGACGAACAAACGGCCGGGCTGTGCGGATTTGGCATACTCCTGCAAAATGACATCGCGCGCGGCATATTCCATATCAAAATTTAAACCCGCCATATGGGCTGCATTGAACAATGCGATTGGCGAATGTAACTTAGATTCTACCGGACCTCTTATCAGTGCTTCATGTGCATAGATGTCAGCGCCACTGATATTCACGATCGGTTGAAACACCCCAAGCAATTTCTTTTCAAGTAAAATCTCTGATATTTCAGAGGGTAACACACTAAGGCTCATACAATACTTTAATAGTAGAAAGACAGGTCACCCTACCATTCAGGTATGAAATTTTTATGACAAATGTGTGTTATGTAGCAATGCCAACTGGGCTGCACCCAACATGCCAGCAATATCATGCGTGTGTGAAGGTGTGACTGAAAGCTTGCCACGTAACACTGGAATAAGATCGGTTTCCAACTGAATATCAAATGCAGTTTTCATCAAATGCCAAGCGTGGCACATACCACCGCCAACCACAATGTTCGGAACATCCACCACTTTCACCACGGTTGCCAGCATTTGTGCAAGATAGATTGCTGCCTGCCGATAGACTTCTAGTGCCAATGCACCTCCGTCATCAGCGCGCTGCGCTATTTCATAGGCAGATAATCGCTGCCCTGACAGTGTGTGATAGGAGGTGGCGACGCCGCTGGCTGAGGCATATTGCTCCACACAGCCATTGTTACCGCAACCGCATGGCCGTCCATTTGGCTCCACGATGATATGCCCAACTTCCATCGCAACGCCATGTTGTCCTGCAAAAGGCCGTCCTGCATGGATAAGCCCACCACCCAAACCGGTACCTAGCCCAATATAGATCAACCCTGTGTCAGGCTTGCCAGCCAAGCAATATTCGCCGTAAGCCGCTGCCAACGCATCATTCTCCACAATCACTTTTTTTTGCAACACCTCACCCAAATCTTGGGCTAAATTGACATGATCAAGGCCGGGGAAATTAGGGGATTGTGCAACGGTCTGTGTGTTGGGGTCTATAAATCCTGGGAAACCCATGCCAATGTGCTGCACCTCTGGAAACTGCACCAACACATTACGTATGCCAGTAGATGTGATGCTGATGATTTTTTCCCATGCTTGGGAAGGTGAATGCGTGTGGCAAATGTGTGAAAAATCGGCCTGAAAACGCGTTTCTTGTATTAACTGATGCCCTTCAAATACACCAACACGTAAATTAGTGCCGCCGACATCAATGCCAATTACGTTAGCCATGGCTACGGCCGGCCGCTTCGACAACCTCTTTCAATGCTTGCTGATGCTCCCATGACAGTTGCGGCCAAGCAAAGCGCCAATTCCAATTGTCAATCACAGTGCCTGGGGTGTTCATGCGGCAATCACTGCCTAAGCCCAATACATCTTGCATGGGGATAACCGCCAAGTAACCTTTGCTATGCATCACAAGCTCAATCAAAGCTTTGGGCATGACAGGCTCTGTATTTTGTAAATAACGATGTAAATGCTCAATTACATGTGCCTCGGCAAGGCGATACCAGCCTAGTGTAGTGTCATTATCATGTGTGCCTGTATATACCACGCTATTGAGCTCAATTTGTTCGGGCAGATAAGGGTTGTGCTCATCGCCACCAAACGCAAATTGCAAAATCTTCATGCCTGGCAAGGCGTACTTCAACCTTAAGGCATCTACTTCCGGTGTAATAATGCCTAAATCTTCAGCGACCAAATGGATGCCAGGCAGTTGTCGATAGATGCTTGCCAGCAATGCATCACCTGGTGCTACAGCCCAAGTCCCGCCTATCGCAGTATCTTCGTGCGCAGGGATTTCCCAAGCAGCCTCTAGTCCGCGGAAATGATCAATTCGAATCAAATCAAATAACTCAGCTTGCGTATGCAGCCGCTCTACCCACCAAGCGTAGTCATCTTTGGCCATCACATCCCACTGATAATGCGGGTTACCCCAACGCTGTCCGGTAGCGGAAAAGTAATCTGGCGGTACACCGGCCACTACCGTCATATGCATGTTTTCATCTAACTTAAATAGCTGTGGGTTCGCCCACACATCAGCACTATCGTATGCCACAAAAATAGGGATATCGCCAAACAACTGCACTTGTTTGCTGTTGGCGTAGGCTTTTAATGCAATCCACTGAGAGAAAAACAAGTATTGCGTAAATTGGATTAGATTAATTTCTTCTGCGTATTGGTTAGCCAGTTTTTCTAACGCTTGTGGAGAGCGATTTTTGAACTGCTTGGGCCAGTCAAACCAGCCTTGATGATGACGTTGGTCTCTTAACAATAAATATAAAGAAAAATCATCCAGCCATGCGCTATGTTGTTGGCAAAACCGAATAAAGTCATCATAAATGGCGGATTTTTTGGCTGTTTCATACGCAACTTTGAACACCGTAATGCGACACTCATGGCTTTGTGTAGGGCTAATGAGCCCCTGTTCTACTAGTTTGTCTAAGCTAATAAATGCAGGGTTTCCGGCATGTGCAGACAAGCATTGGTAAGGCGAGTTGTCTGTATGTGGCATGTTAATTGGTAACGTCTGCCAAACGCAAATGCCAGTTGCCGCAAGAAAATCTACAAAGCGGTAAGCATCTCGGCCTAAATCGCCGGTAGGTAACGAGCTAATATGTAGTAGTACGCCTGCACTTCGTGTATCAATGTTGATGGGGTGTTTGCATGTTTCAGCCATTAAGCATCCTGTCCTCTGCGCATGGTGCCCGCATTTTCGGAGTTACCGCCCCCTTGGCTGATGGGCTGATGCAAGTTGTCAGGAATAGGTTGATTGAGCAGTTGATACAAATTGATTAAGTTAAGCCGGTACAAACGATCAAAGCTCTTAACGCTATCGGATGCGTTGTAATCGCCAAACCACCAAAACCAATCCGACCCCTCACATATAGCCAATTGGCGTTCGCATGCTTGTTGCTCCGCGGTCGGTAAAGCATTAATGGTTTGATCGTACACTTTCTTAGCCGTGCATAATAAATCCCACGCCAAGTTTTTGGCCTGGCTGCCAATCCAAGTGCTAAAGGTGCCGTACACCCAACTCCCGGCTGCTACTTGAGGCAAAATTTTTGCCGGCGGTAATTGGCCAGTGTGTTGCATCTTGAGGATATCGCTAAATGTCGTCATGGTGATAGCAGAGTGATTGGCTAAGGCTTGATACAACTCTTTAAGAAAATAATAGCCGTTGTATGGGTAGTATACCCAAGCGTTTTCACCGTCTAAAATCACACTCACCACTTTGCATTGCCCTTTGGGTGTTGCTGCAAGAATCTCATCCAATGCGCGCATAAAATCATTCACTGCATCGGTAGAGTGCATTTTGGCGTATTCAAAGCCAATTTTGTCGGAGAGTGCGTCATCCCTGAAAAAGCATATCACATCATTTTTACCATTGGTGACCCGGTATGGTTGATAAAGATACTGATGTTTGTCATCTGCGCTTAAATGCGACTTAACTAAGCTATTGGCTAACACACCTTGGCCCGTTGCCGCCCACTGGACACCATGCTCCGCAAGCAAAGACAATGCAGCATGAGATACGGCACCTTCTGCAGGCCACATGCCTTTGGGTACTTGCCCAAATAGGGTTTGATGGTAATCGCGCGCGGACTCAATGTGTGCACGCGCCCTATTCACGCCATCATCATAACGTGCATGCTCGGGCAATGGCGCGTCTGGCATGGCATCTTTTGTCGATGTGAAGTCGAGCAATAACGGTAATATCGGGTGATAGTATGGTGTGGTCGAAAGCTCTACTTGCCCCTTTTCCATCAACGCTTTGTAGCGCGGAATCAACCCTTGAATCGTGCTGGCAATCACATTTAACAATTGTTGCCGTTCTTCTAACGTAAATAACACGCCCTTTTGCATGAGGTGTTGAACAACACTATTTTCACGACGTAAACTCTCGCCACACCAAGCCAAGTGGTACCACACCAACAAATCCGCTTTGTATTGGGCTGATAAATAATGGAAATCATTATTCACCATGATGGGCTCGATGAGCTGGAAAAGTTGTAATAGGCGCTGATAATGCGGGAATGGACTCAGCATCTTTTCGTGATGCGATTTAAAACAACTTTCCACGATGAGCCGGCATTGCTCGGGCGAGATATTGGATAAATCCGGCTCAATCAACAAGGCTAATAATGGGTCACGCAGTTTACCTTGTGAAAACTGTTCGGAATAATCCACTAGCTGCTCAAGCAAAATCGGCACAAAGTTAAAGCTAGCTCGCGCCTTAGGATTCTGCTCCAAATGATAGACCATATCGCTATAGTCTTTCATGGCATGTAGATAAGTCCAAGGTAGTACGTATTCGCCAGTACTTAAATCCCGATAATCCGGCTGATGCATATGCCAGTATAGATTTAAATAAAGTCTAGAGGAGGTTGGCATATATAGACTCATGATCCAAATAAAATACTTTAACTAAATATCGTAGTTCATTGTTTATTATACAACTCTGTACAAATCCTGCCCCAGCATATCAGGTGTAACCAATACAATGCCCTTCTCGGAAACATGGAAACGCTTAGCATCCAAGGCTAGGTCTATCCCGATTTGCATGCCTTCTGGAATTTCGCATCCGCGGTCAATCACGACATTTTTTAATACAACATTGTGGTTAATCGTGACCTTAGGCAGCACCACAGAGCCCTCAATCGTGCAGTAGTCATTGACATGTACATCTGAAAACAACACTGAGCTTGTGACACAAGAGCCGCTAATTAAGCAACCGCCAGACACTAATGAATCTGTTGCTTTGCCCGTGCGCCCTTCGTCGTTAAACACGAACTTGGCCGGTGGCAATTGCTCTTGATAAGTCCAAATCGGCCACTCTCTGTCGTAAAGATTCAGCTCCGGAATTACCTTGGTCAGCTCCATATTTGCTTCCCAGTAAGCGTCAATAGTGCCCACATCACGCCAGTAGTAATTATTATCCAATGCCCCGACGCAGCTATCGGTAAACCGGTGTGCTTGTATACGGTACTTGTTGATGATGTATGGGATGATGTCACCACCAAAGTCATGCGATGACTTTTTATCGCCCGCATCACGTATCAATTGCTCATATAAGAACTTAGCATTGAAAATATAAATACCCATACTGGCAAACGCTTGCTCTGTATTGCCAGGTATATGCTTCGGATTTTTTGGCTTTTCAGCAAACTCAATGACGCGATCTGTTTCATCTACTGCCAATACGCCAAACCCTTTTGCATCCTCAAGCGGTACATTAATACAAGCAATGGTCATGTCTGCATTACTGCGCGCATGTGTAGCCAACATTTTGCCGTAATCCATCTTGTATATATGATCCCCTGCTAGCACTAGAATGTACTCACCGCCATTCTCTCTCAACAGGTCTATATTTTGATATACGGCATCTGCCGTACCTTTATACCAATCTTCAGACAAGCGCTGTTGTGCTGGGATAATGTTGACGTACTCATTGAACTCACCACGCAGGAAACCCCAACCGCGCTGGATATGCTGAATTAAGCTCTGCGCTTTATATTGTGTAGCGACATTAATGCGGCGAATACCTGAGTTAATACAATTAGACAGTGGGAAATCAATGATTCTGAATTTACCGCCAAATTGTACGGCTGGTTTCGCTCGCCAATCTGTCAGGTTCTTTAAACGACTACCGCGACCACCTGCCAAAATAATGGCGACTGTGTTTTTAGTGAGGTTACTAATAAATCGATCAGAGGGACGTTCTTGCCGACGATTAACTTTTCTACGTTCTTCTTCTTGAATGGATGACATCTTGATTTCCTAACCTAGCTCGTTACTATCACATCGAATTACATCTCAAACCCTTACAACTGCATTATAATCACCTTGACGGCGCTAGAACTTACTTTATCACATTTAATTAACAAAAATTTAAGAGAAAATTTTGGTAAAAAAAATACAATCCAGTTCTATCATCAGTAGCGATACATTGCATCTGCAAAGGGTGTTAGATGCCAAGCATCATGACCCTTTTAGCTTTTTAGGTGTGCACCGCATCGACGGTCAATTTATCTTAAGGGTATTCAACCCTCACGCAGATCAAGTACACGTCAATATCGATGGTCAATGGTTAGTGCTGACTCATAGCGACCGCAAAGGATTGTTTGAATTTACTAGCCCTACTGAATTAAGTACGCCCTGTTTGCTCAAAGTAGATATTGGCAAACGTAGTTTTGAAGCTTATGACCCCTACACGTTTCAAGCCTCTATCACGCAAGACGAGTTATACCTATTTGGCGAAGGCAAGTTAAAACAAGCTTATAAAACGTTAGGCGCGCAAACACGCAGTCAGCAAGGCGTGATGGGCGTACGCTTTGCCGTTTGGGCACCCAATGCCGAACGTGTGAGCGTGGTAGGCAACTTTAACCAATGGGATGGACGCATACATAGTATGCGCACGCACGGTAGCAGCGGCGTATGGGAAATCTTTATTCCACACCTCACCACCCACGATTTATACAAATTTGAAATCCGCAATCGTCATTCCGGACACATTTTAGTTAAAACAGACCCTTACGGCGTGGAGTTTGAGCAAAAGCCGGGCACTGCCGCTAAAGTCAGCCAAAGCCAATACCAATGGGCGGACCAATCATGGCTGCAACAGCGTGAGAAGAACGATTGGCTACATACGCCGTTCAACTGTTACGAAGTACATTTAGGTAGTTGGCAACGTAACGCTCAAGGGCATTTTCTAAGTTATCGCGAGTTGGCCAAAACGTTGGTACCGCATGTCGTGAACATGGGATACACCCATGTTGAATTATTGCCTATCACCGAGCACCCACTCAACGAATCTTGGGGCTACCAAACCACCGGTTATTTTGGCGTGACCAACCGCTTTGGCTCACCAGACGATTTACGTTATTTAATTGATACGTTTCACCAAGCTAACATTGGTGTGATTTTAGATTGGGTGCCTGGGCACTTCCCTAAAGATGATTGGGCGCTTGCGCGTTTTGACGGCACCGCTCTTTACGAGCACGAGGACCCAAGGCTGGGTGAACACCAAGATTGGGGTACCTACATTTTTAATTATGGACGCAACGAGGTCCGTAACTTTTTGATGTCCAATGCCTATTATTGGCTTGAAGAGTTTCATATTGATGGCTTGCGGGTAGATGCTGTCGCTTCCATGTTGTATCTAGACTACTCGCGCAAAGCTGGCGAATGGTTGCCAAATAAATATGGTGGTCGTGAGAATTTAGATGTGATTGAGTTTTTAAAACAACTTAATGTGATGGTGGGCGAAGACTTCCCTGGCGCACTCACCATTGCAGAAGAGTCCACTGCTTGGCCAGCCGTTTCTCGCCCGGTCTATGCAGGTGGGCTAGGTTTTAGCATGAAATGGAACATGGGCTGGATGAATGACACTCTGGCCTATATGGAAGAAGACCCTGTTCACCGTAAGTTTCATCACGACAAACTCACCTTTGGTCAACTCTATGCCTACAGTGAAAACTTCGTGCTGCCGTTTTCGCATGATGAAGTGGTACACGGCAAACATTCATTATTAGACAAAATGCCGGGAGATGCTTGGCAGAAATTTGCAAACTTACGCTTATTGATGACCTTGCAATCAACCTCCCCAGGTAAAAAACTCAACTTTATGGGCAATGAATTTGGGCAAGGCCGTGAATGGAACGTAAATACCAGTCTAGACTGGCATTTACTACAAGAAGACTATGAAGGCAAAGCCTACCACCAAGGCATTCAGCAGCTGTGTAAGGATTTAAACCATCTCTACCGCAACCAAAATGCGCTGTACAGCTTAGATTTTGACGTGCAGGGCTTTAACTGGATTGACTGTCACGATGCCGACCAATCAATTATCAGCTACATCAGGCGCGGAACCGACCATAGTTTTGCTATAATAGTGCTAAATTTTACGCCTGTACCACGCAATGCTTATCGCATTGGTGTGCCAACTGCTGGCAGTTACCGCGAACTATTTAATAGCGACGCAGCCTGTTATGGCGGGAGCAATTTAGGTAACAACGCAGGCATTCAATCCGAATACGTTCCATGGATGAACCAACAGCACTCGATTGTGCTCACACTACCACCTTTGGCAGGCATCATCTTAACGTTAACGTGATTTTAACCAACGATAGACATTGATTTACAATTTACTTAATGAATATAAAAATATAAATGGCGACACTTACACAACACCCTAGCTGGCAGGCTCTGTGCCAACATCAAAAACTCACTTCTACGCAACACATGCGTGACCTATTTAACGCAGACCCTAAGCGTTACGAAACTTTCAGCATGCAGTGTGGTGATTTGCTACTGGATTATTCAAAACACCGCATTACGACAGAAACACTCAACTTGCTGTTCCAAATGGCGCGCGAAGCAAATATTGAAGGTTGGCGTGATCGCATGTTTTCCGGCGAGAAAATCAATATCACCGAAAACCGTGCCGTATTGCACACTGCTTTAAGAAACAGAAGCAATGCACCTGTGTATGTAGATGGTAAAGACGTGATGCCGGATGTGAATGCAGTACTGGCACAAATGCGCATATTCACAGAAAAAGTACGCAATGGCAGTTGGACTGGCTATACCGGCAAAGCCATCACCGATATTGTGAATATTGGTATCGGCGGCTCTGATTTAGGCCCTGTGATGGTCTGTGATGCACTCAAACCTTATGCTAGCCCAAACCTGAATGTGCATTTTGTTTCTAACATTGATGGCGCGCACTTAATGCGCGCGCTGGAAAAATGCAATCCGGAAACCACCTTGTTTATTGTGGCATCTAAAACATTTACCACGCAAGAAACCATGACCAATGCTACATCTGCACGTACATGGTTTTTAAATGCGGCTAAAGATAATGCACATGTCGCCAAGCACTTTGTGGCCTTGTCTACCAACGCTAAAGCAGTAGAAGCTTTTGGCATTGATACTGCTAACATGTTCGCGTTTTGGGATTGGGTGGGTGGTCGTTATTCATTATGGTCAGCAATCGGCTTATCCATTGCGCTATACGTAGGTATGGACCACTTTGAAGAGCTACTTGCTGGTGGTCATGCCATGGATAACCACTTTAAAACAGCGCCTTTAGAACAAAATATGCCGGTCATTATGGCCATGATTGGCGTCTGGTATAACAACTTCTTCCATGTGGACACACATGCCATTTTGCCCTATGACCAAGGCTTGGCTAGATTTGCAGCCTATTTGCAGCAAGCAGACATGGAAAGCAATGGCAAGTTTGTTTGCCGTGATGGTACCGATGTGCAATATAAAACAGGCCCAGTAATTTGGGGCGAAGCCGGCACCAATGGCCAGCACGCGTTTTATCAATTGATTCACCAAGGCACACAAATCGTCACTGCGGATTTCTTAATGCCGATTCACAGCCACTACCAAGTAGGCACCAATGGCGATCAGCATCACAAAATCTTATTGGCTAACTTTTTGGCGCAAACGCAAGCCTTGATGTTGGGTAAAACCAGAGAGGAAGCGCGTGCCGAACTTGAACAACAAGGCTTATCTGGTGAAGCACTGGAACAGTTGTTACCGCATAAAGTGTTTCCGGGCAACCGCCCTACCACTTCGATTATGTTCGATAAACTGACGCCGCATACGCTAGGTAAATTGATTGCGCTATACGAGCACAAAATCTTTGTACAAGGTATTATCTGGGACATTAACAGCTACGATCAGTGGGGCGTAGAATACGGCAAGCAGATTGCACAACAAATCTTGCCACTGCTTACCAATGATGACGTGATTGATCGTTTTGACGGTTCTACTAATGGTTTGATTAACTACGCAAAACAACGCACTTAAATTTCCAAGTCATACCACCAAGTCATATGGAGTACAAATAAAAAAGCTGGGTTTCCCCAGCTTTTTTATTTGTACCTATTACATACAGGTTAACGTAACTGCACACCTTTTTGCAGTGCATTCAATCCTAACGATTGCGCCATGCTTGCGCCTAGGCGTTTAGCAAATCGATCCACCACAGTCTCTTGATAGGTGAAGTCAACAATTTCCTCTTGCTTAATCACTTCGCGCGCGACGTAATCGGCACTGCCTAATGCATCAGCCAACCCCATTTTAATGCTTTGCTCACCGCTCCAAAATAAGCCACTGAATGTTTCCGGGCTTTCTTTTAAGCGATTTCCACGCCCTTCTCGCACCACGGTTTTAAATTGCTCATGAATCTCATTCAACATAGCTTGCGCAAACGCTTGATGTTTTGGATTGACCGGTGAGAATGGATCCAGCATTGCCTTGTTTTCACCCGCGGTGAGCAAACGACGCTCCACGCCTACCTTTTTCATGATTTCTGTAAATCCATAACCATCCATCAATACGCCGATAGAACCAACGATACTGGCCTTGTCTACATAAATTTTATCTGTCGCCACGGCAATATAATACCCACCGGATGCACAAATATCTTCCACCACCGCATATACCGGAATAGCTGGATGCAATGCTTTTTGGCGCTTAATTTCCTCATTAATAATGCCGGCTTGTACTGGGCTACCACCAGGACTGTTGATGCGCAGAATAATACCTTTCGTGCCTTTGTTTTCATAAGCATCATTAAGGCTACCCATCACCGCATCTGCATTCACTTCTCCGCCTGGCTCAATCACGCCTGATATCTCAATCAATGCAGTATGTGCACTGGATGGTGCTTTTCCATCCCCTAGCCAACCAATTATCATGAGTAACAAGAAAAATAGGTAAATAAAAGTGAGTAATTTAAAAAAGATAGACCAACGGCGGGCTGTTTTTTGCTCAGCCAAGCCAGCCAACGCAACTTTCTCTAGCGTAGTCTGCGCCCATTGCGGGTCTTGGTTAGCTTGTGGTTGATTACTATCGGTTGTCATCTTATGGAATGCTTTCTAAATTTATAATAATTTCATCATTGGTTTCATACACTTCAATGGGCTGCAAAGACTTCCCCTTGCATGGCCCAAGCACGCATCTGCCAGAGTTGGGTTCATAATGCGCACCATGCGTAGCACAGATAATAAAATCTTGCGTTAAATTGAAGAATTTACCCTGTTGCCAATCTAACTCAATGGGCACATGCGCACATTGATTTAAATACGCATACGGCTTGCCATTAAATCTAACAACAAACCCTGTCGCCAACTCACCGCGTTGAGGCACATTAAAGCGCAAACCATCTGATTTTTCAATCAAATCACTGCTTTTAAATCGAATATTAGTGACTTTCATCCAGTAACCAAGTGCTTAAATCGTGAAAACTATTAAAAACATACTCAGGATTGTATGGGCTTAACTGCACAGCCGACTGTGCGCCATAGGTAACAGCGGCCGTATGCACACCCGCATTTTTAGCCATCTGCAAATCGTAATGCGTATCACCAATCATCAAGGTGCGCTCAGGCATGACGACGAGCTCGTCCATTAGCGCATCCAACATTTGTGGGTGTGGCTTAGAAAAGCACTCATCCACTGTTTTGGTTGCATGAAAATACTGCGTCAATCCACAGTGCTGTAGTGCCAAATTGAGGCCTCTGCGCCCTTTTCCTGTAGCCACAGCCAGTTTGTAGCCGCGTTTGTTTAACTCAATAATGGTGTCGAATGCACCCGGAAACAAGGGGATTTCGCTTTCGCCTGCGTAGTAATTAGTATTATATTGCGCGGCTAAATCACGTGCTTGCGCTTCAGGCAAGTCACCAAATAAGGCATAAATCGATTCACGCAAGCCCAGCCCAATAATGCTGGTCGCTTTTGCAGGGTCCAATGCAGGCAAGCCTACCTGCTGCGCAGCTTTTACCAGCGCGTTGGTAATCATGCCTGTAGAGTCTGCTAGCGTACCATCCCAATCCCACACGATTAGATCATATTGCTTTTGCATCTATTGCTCGTTGCTTTCATTTTTTTGGATAAACTTTTTAAGTTCCGCAGGTAACTCAGCTTTTAGTTTGAGTTTCTCGCCCGAAATAGGATGGCGGATGTTGGTTTCTGCCGAGTGCAAGAACATGCGTTTTAAGCCTAGTTTGACCAGCTGCTTATTCAGCGCAAAATCGCCATATTTGTCATCGCCTAGAATCGGGAAGCCCAAATGCGCAAGCTGCACTCTTAGCTGATGCGTTCTGCCTGTGATGAGTTTCGCTTCTAACAACGAGTATTCACCTAAATTTTTCGTCAGATAAAAAATCGTTTCGGACACTTGTGCAGCATCAAATTTATCTTTTTTCGGATCTGTCACCACATTGACGCGGCGTTCACCATCACTGGTCACATACTTTTGTAAATCCAAGGTGACATGTTTCTTTTTCTCGGTCCAAACACCATGCACCATCATTACATAGCGTTTATCCATATGGTTGTTACGGATGGCTTCGTGCAAAGCGACCAATGCACTGCGTTTTTTGGCTAACATGAGTACACCGGAGGTGTCGCGATCTAATCGATGCACCAACTCTAGAAACTTGGCTTGTGGGCGCTCTAGACGCAATTGCTCAATCACGCCCCGGCTGACGCCACTGCCACCATGCACAGCAAATCCGGCCGGTTTATTGATGACCAGCATCGCGTCATCTTCGTACACAATCGCATCATCAAATTTACTGGTGACGGGGCCTGACACCACAGCTTGTGGCACATTGGCTACGCGGATAGGCGGCACGCGCACCACATCTTCTAAACTCAGACGAAAATCCGCATCAATTCTTTTTTTATTCACGCGGACTTCACCACTGCGCAAAATGCGATAAATATGGCTTTTTGGCACCCCTTTTAAGGCTTTTTGCAAAAAGTTATCAACGCGTTGTCCAGCCGAAGATTCATCAATGACCAAATTGGCCGATGCAGTAGCAGATATCTCACTAGAGGGTGGGGTAATTGTTTCAATCAATGTGTTCATACTTTGCTTTAATAGTACTTCTAGCCTATACTGGTAAGGTTCTTAAGGAATGCATGCTTTATAAAAGCGCGTTTAAGAATATGTTTTATGAAACATCATGTTTTAAAAACAGTTGTGACAACAAATACTTGGTTAATACCGCTCGCCAATAAGTAGCGATATGTAAAATTTGCGCTATAGCCAACGCAGACAATTAAAAATCAAAGCGTGACTAAAGTTTGCTGAAAATTGAATTTTAACGAATTAATGCCTGATTCGGGTATTAATTTTTTGTGATGTCGTGCATGACACTAAATAATTGCACCCATATTATTATGAATTGCAGTTATATCGCTGGTCATCATCCAGCCTAGTATCACATATAAACGCAGGGCAAATACCCATGCGTAGACCACATCACGTTAACTTGCATTTAATCGATAGCGTTCGGCTATCTTAAATGCGCAATCAGCGCTCTAGCTACCTGCTGGTTTGTCTGCTCGCTTAGCCCAGGAGCACACAATGAAAAGAATGTTATTTAATGCAACGCAATCAGAAGAATTACGCGTTGCGATTGTAGATGGGCAAAAACTCATCGATTTAGATATTGAACATGCGGGAAAAGAACAACGCAAAAGCAATATCTACAAAGGCGTCATTACACGCATAGAGCCTTCCCTAGAAGCAGCGTTTGTCGATTATGGTACAGACCGTCACGGCTTCTTGCCTTTCAAAGAAATCTCACGTAGCTATTTCCAAGATAAACCGGAAAGTGGTCGTCCACGCATTCAGGATGTAATCAAAGAAGGTCAAGAACTGATTGTTCAGGTAGACAAAGATGAGCGTGGTAACAAAGGCGCTGCACTTACCACCTATATCTCACTGGCTGGCCGTTATTTGGTATTGATGCCAAACAATCCTCGCGGAGGTGGTGTATCGCGCCGTGTTGAAGGTGAAGAGCGTAACGAGCTACGTGACACCATGGCACAATTAGAAATTCCTAACGGTATGAGCATCATTGCACGTACGGCTGGTATTGGCCGTAATGCTGAAGAGTTACAATGGGATCTCAACTACCTGACTCAACTGTGGACAGCCATTGAGGAAGCTTCACATATCCAACCTGGCGCATTTCTAATCTACCAAGAAGGTAGTTTGGTCATTCGTGCTATCCGTGATTATTTCAGTGCGGATATTGGCGAAATTTTGATTGATACTGCCGATGTGCATGAGCAAGCTGTACAGTTTATGAATCATGTGATGCCAGGCAATGTGGCACGTGTGAAACTGTATCAGGATGAAATCCCCCTATTCTCTCGTTTCCAAATCGAACACCAAATTGAGACGGCTTTCTCACGTGAAGTGCGTTTGCCATCCGGTGGCGCGATTGTGATTGACCATACCGAAGCCTTGGTATCGATTGACGTGAACTCCGGTCGCTCTATCAAAGGCTCTGATATTGAGCAGACTGCGTTCAACACCAACTTAGAAGCTGCCGAAGAAGTCGCGCGTCAAATGCGTTTACGCGATTTGGGTGGTTTAGTGGTGATTGACTTTATTGATATGGAAAATCCACGTAACCAACGTGAAGTTGAAAATGCCTTACGTGACGCACTGCATTATGACCGTGCGCGCGTCCAAACCGGCAAAATCTCTCGCTTTGGTTTGTTAGAGTTATCACGTCAACGTTTGCGTCCTAGCTTGGGTGAAACCAACCATGCGACATGTCCACGTTGTAACGGTACTGGTCATATCCGTGGCATTGAATCTACTGCATTACATATCTTGCGTATCACGCAAGAAGAAGCGATGAAAGATAACAGCGCAATCATTCAGGTACAGTTACCCGTTGAAGCTGCAACCTTCTTGCTGAATGAAAAACGTGCTGATATCCACAAAATCGAACAGCGCATGGGCGTTGAAGTGATTTTGATTCCGAATATCCATATGGAAACTCCTAACTACAACATCATTCGTATTAAGCATGATGATGTGAACGAGGAAACCTCACGCGCTAGCTACAAAATGGTAGAACTGCCTTCTGAGACAGACTACGTAAGTAGCTTGAACCAAGACAGCAAGCCCAACGTACCAGAAGCATTGGTAAAAGGCATTACGCCAGCCACTTCTGCACCAATTGTAGAGGCTAAACCAGAGAAGACTGCACCAGTAGTAGCCAAAGTTTCTATTTTTGGCCGCATCAAAGCACTATTCGGCTTAAATGCTGATGAAGCAAAATCAGAAGCAGACAAACCTGCGGAACAACGTACGCAAAACCGTGAGCAACAACGTGATCGCGATCGTAACCGCAATCGCGATCGTAATAAAAATCGCAACCGTGATCGCAATGCCACAGATAAAAATGGTGCCGAACGCAATCCAAACGAGCGTAATGAACGTAACCGTAATGAGCAAGCAGCGCAACCACGTCAAGAGCAACCACGTCAAGACAAGCAACAAAAACCGCCTGTAGAGAAACGTGTAGAGGCCGACACTGCAGTTGAAAAAACTAATGATCAAATAGTTAATGCAACTGAGACACCGAATGAGCAAGGTGCACCTCGCCAAGAGCGTTCGGGTCGTCGCAATCGCCGTGGTCGCCGTGATCGTCGTCCACGTGATGAAGCAAACAAAGAAAACGTGCAAACGCCAGCCACAGCAGAAACCGTTGCAACTCCAGTGGTAGAAACATTTAACCAAGTCGCACAGACGCCTGTTGAGACGAAAGCTGCTTCGGTAGAAATCGTCACGGCCGCGCCAACTTCAGAAGCAGCGAACACACCTGCCGCTAAAAAACCAGCTAACAAAAAACAGCGCGCGCCTAAAGCCAATGTAGAAGCTACGGATACTGTGACGACTGTTGAAACAGTTGCAGCAGCCACTGAGCCAGTGCAAGCTGAAACGCCAGTTAAAGCGGAGAAGAAAAAACCAGCACGTAAGCCAGCAAAAGCTAAAGCAGCGCAAACGCCTAGCGCCTTGCCAGCAAATCTAGCAGATGCTGGGCTACAACTGGTGGAGACCAAAGGTGAGTTGAAAGTGAACACACCAGCAGTAGCGACAGCTAAACCAAAGGCACCACGTAAGGCAGCTAATTGGAAGAAAAACGATACAGCGGCTACAGAAGATGCACCGTTGGTGATGGTCGAAACGCAGAAATAACGTTTCAGTATCGCACAGTAAAAAAAGGACTCTTAATAGAGTCCTTTTTTATTTTTGTGTTTTATTTTAGTGATTACGCAAATATTGCACGGTGAGATAACCTAAAGCGGTCATGCACAGTGACCCAAACACATGTAGCAACACATGCAATGCTGCCCAACCATACTGCTCACGATGCAGCAATTGAAAAGCTTCGGCCGAAAATGTGGAAAATGTGGTTAGTCCCCCCAAGAAACCCGTAGTAATCAACAGCTTAATCTCAGGGCTCCATTCCGGTTGTTGCACCACGCCAGCCAGTGCCAAACCCATTAAATAGCCCCCTAACAGATTGGCAACAAGTGTTCCCAGCGGCACCACACTAGCATTCAGTAACACTGCCAGCCCCCAGCGTAACCAAGCACCTAACGCCGCTCCGATACCTACAGCAATAAACCCGCCTATCATTTTTCACCCTATGATTGATTCAATGAAGTATTTTTAGAAATATAATAGCAGTTGGCTACCAATTCCAAGAAAGAATATTTTGCGCGTTTTATTCGTTAGTTCTGAAATTTTCCCGCTCATTAAAACAGGTGGACTTGCAGATGTCAGTGGTGCTCTACCCGCCGCGCTTAACGTGGCAGATGTAGATGTCAAATGTCTGATTCCCGGCTACAGTGCGGTGCTGGATAAAATTGAAAATCAAACCTACTTAGGCACACTGCAAGTATTCACACATTTGAGCTGTGATTTGATTCTTGGCGTGATTCCCAATACGCAAGTTGAAGTCATCATCATTAAGCACCCTGGATTATTTGAACGTGATGGCGGCCCTTACACGCATCCACAAGGCCATGACTGGGCCGACAACCCAATGCGCTTTGGCGTGCTCTCCAAAGTGGCTAGTTTACTCAGCCTGCATCAACCCTTTTGGAGTTGGGTGCCGGATATTGTGCATTGCAATGATTGGCAAACAGGGCTAGCGCCTTACTACATGAAACAACGTGGCCTTACGCAAGCCAAGTCTTTACTCAGCATTCATAACATCGCGTTTCAAGGCAACTTTGCACCGCATTGGATACAATCGCTTGAGCTGTCGCCACAAGACTACCAACTGAATGGCTTTGAGTTTTACCAGCAAGTCTCTTTTCTAAAAGCCGGGATTTTTTACGCAGATCAACTCTCCACGGTAAGTCCGACCTATGCATTAGAAATTCAAACAGAGGCCTTTGGATTTGGGCTGCAAGGATTATTACAAGGGAGAAGTGCCGACATCACAGGTATTCTCAACGGCATTGATACCGATGAGTGGAACCCTGGTGCCGACCCCTACTTACCAGATCACTACTCTGAAAAAAACCTAGCAGGCAAAGCGCGCATTAAAACAACCTTGCAAGAAACCTTACATTTGCATGTCACAGATAAAATGCCTTTACTTGGCGTAGTGAGTAGGCTCACGCATCAAAAGGGCTTGGATATTCTCATAGAGTCTATGCAAGAGTTAATTGACTTAGGCTGTCAATTTGCAATTTTGGGTGGCGGCGAAAAGTCTTTTGAAGCGCAGTTTTTAGCATTTGCAGAAAACAACCCGAACCAAGTGTCCGTCACCATCGGCTATAACGAGCCTTTATCCCATTTGATTATGGCGGGTGCTGACATCTTCATTATGCCCTCGCGCTTTGAACCATGCGGGCTCAATCAGCTATATGGATTGCGCTACGGAACGCCTCCTATTGTCTCTAACACAGGTGGCCTAGCAGACTCTATCTGCCATAGCGATGAAGTCAGCATTCAAAACAATACAGCCACAGGATTTGTGATAGAAAATGTCAACAGAATGTCACTTTTGGTCACAATCAAACAGGCTTTGTCAAGATGGAATGACCGAAAGGTTTGGAAAAAAATACAGAAAAATGGGATGAAAAAAGAAATTGGTTGGAAGAACAGCGCCAATGCTTACATTGCGCTGTATCAAAAACTCTTGGATTAAGCGTTTGGCTAGTTGGCATAGTTGATGCTTATGTATAACTAAGCTTCTCCAAAGCTAACTTCTCCTCCCTCGGGACATTATGTAGATAATGTCCTTTTTTTTGTCCGTAACTTCTTCAGTAAACTATTCTAAATTAGCTGCAAGGCTTACTTGACGATAAAGTGTTCGCGGTAATATTTCAGCTCATCAATAGACTCATAGATGTCGGCCAGTGCTTCATGTCTGCTGGCTTTTTTAAAGCCAGCATAAATTTCCGGCTTCCAGCGTCTGGCCAACTCTTTAAACACGCTCACATCTAAGTTTCTATAATGAAAATAACTTTCTAGCTCTGGCATATAGCGCGCCATAAAACGCCTATCTTGGCAGATAGAGTTACCGCACATAGGAGATTTACCTGCTGGCACATGCTCTTTTAAAAAAGCAATCATCTGCTCAGTCGCCATTTGCTCACTGGTCGTAGATGCTTTGACCTTATCAATCAAACCACTACGACCATGCGCACCTTTGTTCCATGCATCCATGCCGTCTAACACAGCATCGCTTTGATGAATCACGAACACTGGGGACTCACCCAACACGTTGAGATTTGCATCGGTCACCACGGCTGCCAACTCTAAAATACGGTCAGAATCAGGTAGCAACCCGCTCATCTCCATATCCAACCAAATTAAATTTTCGTTATTGACATTGTTATTGCTAGCGACCATCATGATTTCCATTAAAATACGGGTTAAAGACATAGACTGTGAACCATTTGCCTTGGGATGCTTCACAATCATGTTAGTTTAACTTAATTAGTGAATTTATAGACCTTATGGCAACAACATTAACATTTATTTTTGTGAGCTTATTAGCCATTACTACCTTGGTAAGACTTTGGTTAGGCAATCGCCATATTCAATACATACAATCGCACCGCCAACAGGTACCAGCTGCATTTACACAAACCATTTCACTAGAAGCACACCAAAAAGCCGCAGACTATTCCAGCGCTAAAACAAAAGTCACTATTGCAGAAACCGCGGCACACGCGATTCTTTTGCTATTGCTGACGATCGGCGGTGGATTACAGTGGATAGACCAAGTATGGACACAATGGCTACCCAATCAAGACATCATACGCGGTGCGTTGGTGATTTGCAGTGCGCTATTTGCCAGCACCCTGATTGAGCTGCCCTTTGACTATTACCGTACGTTTACAGTAGATGCGCAGTTTGGATTTAACAAAATGACGCCTGCTATGTTTTTTAGCGACATGTTCAAGCATGGCTTGGTAGGATTAGCATTAGGTGCACCCATTTTATTTGCCGCACTCTGGCTAATGCAAGGCGCGGGCGATTACTGGTGGTTCTACTTATGGGCTATATGGAGTGTGTTTAACATTGTGATGTTGGCGGTTTATCCAACATTTATTGCGCCTTTGTTCAATAAATTTACACCACTTGCTGATATCACACTTAAAAGTCGCATCGAAAATCTGCTGACGAAGTGTGGTTTTAAGTCACAAGGCTTATTTGTGATGGATGGCTCCACACGTTCAGGGCATGGCAATGCCTATTTCACGGGCTTTGGCAGCAGCAAGCGCGTGGTATTTTTTGATACCTTATTAGACAAGTTGAATGCAGATGAAATTGAAGCGGTATTGGCACATGAGCTTGGCCACTTCAAACATCATCATGTCATTAAACGTGTGGTCATGATGTTCTCTATCAGCTTGATTGGCCTCGCTTTATTAGGCTGGCTTATCAACCAATCATGGTTTTACGCTGGCTTAGGGGTACACCAACCCAGTGACTATATGGCCTTGATATTGTTTTTATTGGTCTCCCCTACTTTCTTATTTTTATTGCGCCCAATCATGGCCAGCTACTCACGTAAAAATGAATTTGAGGCCGATGACTATGCAGCAAAACACGCAGATGCAAAATTCTTGGTAGACGCACTGGTTAAACTGTATCGTGAGAATGCATCTACATTGACGCCGGACCCTTTACATTCTGCGTTTTATGACTCGCACCCACCGGCAAGCATTCGTATTGCAAAACTCGCCGCTTATACTGGGAATCGTTAATCGTATGATGCATAAATGCATTTTCTTAAGCGCATTGCTAGCCTCTAGTGTTTGCTATGGTGATGCCTTGTTCAACAATGCAGATATACCTGCTGGTAAAAAACTATTAGAGGCGCACTGCATTCAATGCCATGCATCTAGTTACGGCGGCGATGGTTCGGAAATCTATACGCGCGAGTTGAGAAAAATCAAAACGCCTACTGGTCTTGTTGTGCAGGTACGCAATTGCAATACCATGTTAGATTTAAAATGGTTTGAGGAAGACGAAATAAACGTTGCAGCGTATCTAAACCAACAGTATTACCATTTTAAATGATACTTAATGGGCTAGTAGTCGCCGCTTTTGGTAAGCGGTATGAAGTAGAACTTGAAGACAAACGCCGCATCAGTTGCGTCACCCGTGGTAAAAAAACAGACATTGCCTCCGGCGATCAAGTAGAAATAGCCCTTACCGACCACCGTGAAGGTGTCATTGAACGCACGTTAGCCCGCAAAACCTTGCTCTATCGTAGTAACGCCTATAAAAGTAAACTCTTAGCGGCCAATGTCACACAAATCATCATTGTGCTGGCCACCCAACCTAGTTTTTATGAAGCGTTGTTGAATCGATGCTTGGTTGCAGCAGAGGAAGCCGGCATTAAAATATTGATTGTGTTAAATAAGTGCGACTTAAAAAACGATGAAGCGCTAGAAAAACTTAATCTATATACAGCGCTTGGCTATACCACACTCCCGCTTTCCGCAAACCAAGATATTGCGCCACTACTCCCATTCCTAGCGGGCGAGCAAAGCGTGATGGTCGGGCAATCCGGCATGGGGAAATCCACCATCATCAATGCGCTATTGCCAAATGAAACGGCACGCACACAAGAAATGAGTGTAGCCTTGGATAGCGGTAAACATACCACCACCGCCACGCGCCTGTATTATTTGGATCAGCACAGTAGTTTAATCGACTCGCCCGGCTTACAAGAATTTGGGCTGAATCATATTTCGCAGCAGGCGTTGGAACAAGCATTTGTTGAGTTTAGACCGTATTTGGGCCACTGCCGATTTAACAACTGCAGACATATACATGAACCTGACTGTGCTATCCTAAGCCAAGTGAATTTGACCATTAGCGCCAACCGGCTGGCACAATACCAATTATTGACCGAGGAACTTCATCGCCCAATATCATGAACCGTACCGCAGTGATCTCTCACCCAGATACCTTGCTACATGTCATGGATGGGCAACATCCTGAATCACCGGCGCGCATTTCTGCCATTCAAGCTGCAATCAATGCTTCACCCATTCGGCACCAACTCGACTTTTACCAAGCGCCACTAGCAACTAGGCAGCACTTAACTCTAGCGCACGATCAAGCATACGTAGATTACATTTATGCCATAGCCCCCAGCGCTGGCATTGTGAAGCTGGATGCGGACACCGCCATGGGCCCAGCCAGCTTAGAAGCCACCCTGCGTGCCAGTGGTGCTGCTATCTTGGCAACCGACCTAGTCATGCAGCAAAAAGCCCGCCATGCTTTTTGCTGCACCCGCCCACCCGGTCACCATGCTGGCAAGCGCAATAGTGCCGGTTTTTGTATTTTTAACCATGTAGCGGTGGGCGTGATGCACGCACTCAAACATTATCGTCTTCAACGTATTGCGATTATTGATTTTGATGTGCACCATGGCGACGGCACAGAGAATATTTTCAAGCAAAACCAGGCAGTGATGTTGTGTTCAACATTTCAGCACCCGTTTTATCCGCACAAAGGCGCAAACTCAAGAACAAACCGTATGATTAATGTGCCCTTACCTGCAAACGCCAGTGGCGAAGCATTTAGAGAGGCAGTCACTCGAGAGTTTACCCCCGCGATTGAAGCGTTTAAACCGGAAATATTGTTTGTTTCCGCTGGGTTTGATGCACACCGCCAAGACCCACTTGCCAACTTAGCACTCGAAATTGAAGACTTTAGTTGGATTACGCGCTATATCGTGGCATTATCTGAAAAATATTGTAAAGGTAGAATTGTTTCATGCTTGGAAGGTGGCTATCATTTGCAGTACTTAAGCGAGAGTGTATTGGCGCATATTAAAACATTGAGCGAATCAACTTAAAATAGCCATGGACATCACCAAAGAAAAGGTTCTTTCAAACCAACTCAGGTTAGGCATGTTTATCGCTGACCTTGATAGACCGTGGTTAGGAACCCCCTTCTTGCTGCAAGGCTTTGTGCTTGAAGAAGATGAGCAACTGCAAACACTAAAACAGCTGTGTGAGTTTGTGTATGTAGATCGCACCAAATCCATCGGCGACCAATTTGGCAGTAAGGTCAAAGTGGATGTTGCTATCAAGCGTAAATCCGTCCCAGTGATTATCAAACAAGCAGCTAGCACCAAACAGCCTAACACCCGCGTGAATACGGCGCCCAAGGTGATGGTTAAAACCACAAACAACCAAAAGAAGACGCTTCAGCAATCCAACTTTTTTGAGATTATGAGTGCCATCAAAAAAGGTGAAATCACGCAAACCAATGATGGCATCATCTTTAATGTCAGAGAGGCTAAATCATCAGCGTCAGCATCAACACCGCTCAATGGCACGCACAGTGCTGAAAGTACACAGCCAGATACCGATAGCAATGGAAGCGCACTTGGCTTCTTGAGAAATCTATTTAGCAATAAAAAAGAAAAGCTCAAAACACCCAAGTCTAATGGTGAAACAGACGATGATCCATTTGGGATTACCGAATCTGAAATGTATCGCATTCATATTTATCAAAATGAAGTGCCGCGTGTAGAGCAGGAAATGGCGGTGATTTACCCCACCTATGAAAAGACACAAATTGCCACCAAAGAAATCTTCGAAGCCATTGCCAATAAACAACACCTAGATATCAGCACGGTCTCCGAGGTGTTAGATCATATGGTGGATAGCATCAGCCGCACACCGGATGCGCTAATGTGGCTTGCCAAACTCAAAGATGCAGACAATGTAGCTTATGCGCAGGCGCTCAATGTATCGATCAACATGATGGCTTTTTCTAGCTTTTTAGCATTACCAAAACTAGAGATTAAAGAAATGGGTTTGGCTGGCCTGCTGCAAGACTTGGGCAAGGTAAAAATTCCGCAACGCATTTTGTTAAAAAATGCAAAACTCAGTCCCACGGAATTTGAAATTGCTAAATTACATATTGAAGAAGGACTGCGTATTCTGGCAAAAACATCGGATATTCCAGATTCTGTAATTGAAGTGATTGCACAACACCACGAGCGCTATGATGGCAGCGGCTACCCAAACAACCTAGATGGCGAGCAAATTCAAATACGCGCGCAAATTGCTGGCTTAATTGATACCTATTGCGCGCTCACCACTGATCGCAGCTACGCCAAGAGCATCCACAACCTGAAAGCATTGGATGAAATTCATCAGATGCGAGATAAATTATTTTCAAGTGAACTAGTCGAACAACTCATTCAGTTTTTTGGCATCTACCCCGTCAGCTCCCTGGTCGAACTGAATAGCGGAGAAATTGGCGTAGTGATTCAGCAGAATCAGGTGCGGCGCTTACTCCCCAGAGTGATGGTAGTGCTCGCGCCAGATAGAACGCGCAATGAATTTCCAGTTACCCTTGATCTATTAAACTCTCCTAAAACGCCAGATGGCGAAGTGTACAAAATAGTACGTGCGGTGACGGCAGATAGCCTAGGGCTGCATGCCGAAGACTTTTATATCTAATATCTAGCTTATGCGCCTACTCGATAGATTGGAAGATGGCGAACAAACACCTTATTTACGTACGCTCGACATTGAGTACACCGCAGAACATCTGGCGATCAAAGCAACGCAATATCAACTGGAAATGCATCAGCTACAGGGCACGTATCAAGCCGATGTAGATGCTATAGAAGCGTTATATCTAGCGCTGGATAACGAAGATAAAAACGATGCGCTGGAGCAGTTGTTTGTAGACATTGCGACTTGGCCAAGCACTATGTCATGGGATGCATTTTGTATCCGCATCAACACGTGTATCGCGCATTGGGTACAAGCCATTCAAGCCAATACCAAACTGACCAGCATCACCAGTTTGTTGCGCTGCCTCGCTCTCGGGCATGCATCAGGCACCGGCAGTACCAGCACGGCACGCCTTCACCTTTACCTATTTGAAATATTGAGCGAAAGTTTACATACCTATGAGCAGCATCAGATTCATTTTCTGTTGGATCATGATGCCATTACCAATTTGCCGAATACGCACCTGCTGATTCAAGCCATTGCGGAAAGCGCAGAACCGTCATCAGCTCCGGTCGAGTTAAGCCTGATCTCAATCCGTTTTTTAATCGAACGCGGCACCAATACAATTTCTCCGACATTGCCCCCCGCGCTCAGCATCAAAATTGTAGAGCTACTGACCACGTGTTTCCCAAGTGCCCACAGCTTGTTTCAGTCTGGCGCGTTGTTGTTTAACGTGTTGCTTGAAAAGTCTATACAGCCGCCACAAATGAATTTATTGATTGCTAAAATTCAACGTTGTTTTGAGCAAGTCATTCCTTTTGACCACCAAGCATTCATTGTCACCCCTGTGATTGGGGCGGCCATACAAACACAACCGAATGACTATGTACATATGGTTGAGCATGCCCGCATTGCGCTTAACCATGCACTTACTAGTCAACTGGATGCTGTGATTTATACGCAAGCAATCTCCGATGAAGCCGATCATCAAAAGAAACTGGAACTAGATATTACCGATGCGTTCAACAATGAAGATCTAGAGCTTTACTTGCAGCCTATTGTTGGGTTGCCGGATGGACATTGTGTAGGTGCCGAAGTCTTATTGCGCTGGCCGAGTGCAAAGAGTAAGGGTATTTACCCCAATGTCATGGTGGAGATCATCAATAAAGTTGGGCTGGGTAAGATGTTCACGCGCTGGCTTATTCACTCGGTATGCCGACTAGCGCACCAACTGATTAACCAAAACAAGCTCTCGGTCTACCTAACACTCAACTTGCGCGCAGAAGATCTATACGATAAAGACTTGCCCTTGCTGATTCTGCAAAGTAGTCAGTTTTGGAAAATCAAACCGCAAGATTTGATTTTGGAAATCACAGAAAATGGCATTTTGGAAGAAAATGAAACCACACTGCATACTATTCAGCAAATGACGGACCATGGGTTTAGGTTAGCACTGGATGATTTCGGTACTGGCTATTCATCTATGGCGAGGCTACGCAATATGCCCATCTCATTGATTAAAATCGACCAGTCTTTTGTGCGTGATATTCATTTATCTGACAAAGACTTCAGAATGGTGCAATCCATGGCTTCTCTGGCAGAGAGCTTAGATAAAGAAGTGTTGGTGGAAGGTGTGGAAAACGAGGCCGCGCTGCAATTAATCAACCAAATTGGCATCACCAAAGCACAGGGCTACTATTTTTCAAAACCGATGCCCTTTGATGAATTTGTACAGTGGGCAAAAATAAATTCTGCGAGCTGATATAATTCAGCCATGCAAATCACTACACGCCTTGAATTTGATGCGGGCCACCGTATCCCAGACCATAAAAGCCAATGCCGCAACTTGCACGGCCACCGCTACGCCATCGAAATCACGTTATCCGGCGATATTATTCAGCAAGACCATGCTTCAGAAAACGGCATGGTCATGGACTTTTCTGATGTGAAGAAAATTGCACGTGAAACCGTAGTAGACGTTTGGGATCATGCGTTTATTGTCTATCAGGGCGACCAAGTTGTTTTAGACTTTCTGAACAGTCTGCCTAGCCATAAAACCGTAATCTTCCCCACTATTCCTACTGCGGAAAATATGGCGTCTGAAGCATTCAGGTTATTAAAAGCACAGTACAAAGATGTATACGGCAACCACCTCACACTTGAGCGCGTGCGCTTATACGAGACCCCTAATAGCTGGACAGACGCTGTCCGCTAGTCAAATCGCTGGACTTGTCCCATCACTTCATCCAATGCTAGCTCCCAAGAAGGCAATGCAACACCAAAGGTTTTGTTCAGTTTAGTCTGATCTAATCTTGAGTTACGTGGGCGTACTGCTGGCGTTGGGTATTCTGCAGTAGTGATAGCGCCCACCGTATCTGCTTTGACTCGCAATGGGGGCAAGGCAAATGCATCCGCCCGCACCTCATATGCCGCCAAAATGGCGCGCGTAAAACCAAACCATGTAGTACTGCCAGCATTGGTAAAGTGATAGACGCCTGATTGGGATTGATTATCTGTCTGCCAAGCATCTAGCAACTGATTGACTGCCGTGGCAATAGCATGGCTACTTGTAGGTGCGCCCCATTGATCGTCAACAATCTTTAATTGTTCGCGCTCTGCGCTTAATCTTAAAACGGTTTTCAGGAAGTTTTTACCGTGCGCACCGTATACCCAGCTTGTGCGTAAAATCAAATGTGGTAAACCAACAGCTTGTATCGCAACTTCGCCCATTAGCTTGCTACGGCCATATACGCTGAGCGGATTCACTGCATCGGTTTCTACATAAGGCGCTTCTTTACTACCATCAAACACATAGTCTGTAGAAAAGTGGATTAATCCGGCACCAATATTTGCGGCTTCTTCTGCCAAAACACCAGGGGCAACGGCATTAATCGCATGCGCTAACTCAGGTTCTTTTTCAGCTCTATCTACTGCAGTATAAGCTGCGGGATTAATAATAAGTGCTGGCCTCACTAACTGCACGACACGACGAACGGCATCTGTATCAGCAAGGTCCAGTTGCTCGCGATCCAGTGCAACGATTTCGTGATGACCGCCTAGCGTGTGCTGCAAAGCATGGCCGACCTGACCTTTTACACCTGTCACTAAAATTTTCATGGGCTACCAGATGAATCGATTAAGGGAATTTTCTTGCATCACGCAAGCTTGAAGCAATGCTGTCTTTGGCTGACAACACTGGTTTAGCATCGCTTGGCCATTCGATACCAATATCAGCGTCATCCCAGCGAATGCTGCACTCAAATTGTGGCGCATAAAAATCAGTGGTTTTATACAAAAATTCGGCATGATCAGAGAGCACTAGAAACCCATGTGCAAATCCTGGCGGTATCCACATTTGGCGTTTGTTCTCTGCGGAAAGCAGTTCACCTACCCATTGACCAAAAGTAGGCGAGGATTGCCGAATGTCCACAGCGACATCAAATACTTCGCCTTGCGTCACGCGCACTAGCTTGCCTTGCGCCTGTTCAATTTGATAGTGCAGGCCTCGCAGCACGTTCTTTGCAGAACGTGAGTGGTTATCCTGAACAAAATCATAGTGTTGGCCTACTGCTGCATCAAATTGGTTTGCATTAAAACTCTCAAAAAAGAACCCACGATCATCACCAAATACCTTGGGCTCAAACACCAACACTTCTGGAATACGCGTTTGAATCACATTCATTAAAACACTTTCTCTGTTAACACTTGTTTCAAATACTGACCGTAGCCATTTTTAGCGTACTTGCTGGCCAACTTCTCTAATGCTGCTGCGTCGATAAACCCTTTGCGGTAAGCAATCTCTTCCGGACAAGCAATTTTTAACCCTTGGCGCTTCTCAATGGTCTGAATAAAGGCGCCAGCTTCCAATAACGATTCATGCGTACCTGTATCCAACCAAGCCATGCCGCGCCCCATCACCTCTACATGCAAATCTGCCAACTCCAGATAATGACGATTGACGTCGGTAATTTCTAATTCGCCACGAGGAGATGGTTTAAGATTTTTTGCAATATCAACCACGCGATTGTCGTAAAAATACAAGCCTGTGACAGCATAACGGGATTTAGGTTGCGTCGGTTTTTCTTCCAAACTAATGGCTTGACCTGCTTGGTTAAATTCCACCACGCCGTAACGCTCAGGATCATTCACCGGATAGGCAAATACAGTGGCACCGCTTGTACGCTCAGCAGCTTTTTGCGCCATCAGCGCCAGCTCGTGCCCGTAGAAAATGTTATCGCCCAATACAAGGGCACATGGGTCATTGCCAATAAATGATTCGCCCAAAATAAAGGCTTGTGCCAATCCATCTGGCGATGGCTGTACTTTGTATTGAATGGACATGCCCCATTGACTACCATCGCCTAGCAATTCTGAAAAACGCGGTGTGTCTTGCGGTGTTGAGATGATCAATACTTCACGAATACCAGCCAACATCAGCGCGGATAATGGGTAGTAAATCATCGGCTTGTCATACACCGGCAATAACTGCTTAGAAACCACCTGCGTAACAGGATACAAACGTGTACCGGAACCACCGGCCAATACAATGCCTTTCATTGCCATTATGCTAGCTCCTCACCACGTTCTTTGTAATTCTGGCTCACCCAGTTTTTATATTCACCACTAGTGATATTGTTGACCCATTGTGGGTGCGCTAAATACCACTTCACGGTCTTATGAATGCCAGTCTCAAACGTCTCTGCTGGCTTCCAGCCGAGTTCTCGTTCAATTTTGGTGGCATCAATTGCATAACGCTGATCATGTCCCGGACGATCCACGACAAATGTAATTTGGTCGCGGTAACTGCCTTGCGCTTTAGGTTGTTCCTGATCCAGAATATCGCACAAGGTATGCACTACATCTAAATTCGTTTTTTCGTTCCAGCCACCAATATTATAGGTCTCACCTACTGTCCCGTCTTCTAATACACGCCTAATCGCGCTACAGTGGTCTGTCACATACAGCCAATCACGGACATTGCTACCATTACCATAAATGGGCAGCGGTTTACCTTGCAGTGCATTGTGAATCACCAATGGGATTAGCTTCTCTGGAAAATGGTAAGGGCCATAATTGTTAGAGCAGTTAGTGGTTAACGTTGGCAAGCCGTAAGTGTGATGATAGGCGCGCACCAAATGATCTGAAGCGGCTTTAGAAGCAGAGTATGGGCTGTTAGGCTCATAAGCATTGGTCTCTTTAAATGCAGGGTCTGTTGCGCTCAATGAACCATACACTTCATCGGTAGACACATGTAGAAAACGGAACTGCGTTTTATCGGTTGCACCGAGTGCACCCCAGTATGCCCGCACCTCTTCTAATAGATGAAAGGTACCGACCACATTGGTCTCAATAAACTCACCAGGCCCGTGAATCGAGCGGTCTACATGACTCTCTGCAGCAAAATTGACCACTGCACGTGGTTGATGAGCCGCAAGCAACTTTTGCACAGCCTCTCTATCACCGATATCTGCATGCACAAATACATGGTCTGGATTGTGCTGAATTTCTGCCAAATTTTCTAAATTACCAGCATAGGTCAATTTATCCAAATTAATGACTTTACCTAGTCCATGCTTCACCCATTCATTGACAAAGTTACTACCGATAAAACCTGCACCACCTGTCACTACGATACAATTTTTCATATTATTTCCATTATTCTAAAATCAATCCGGTGAATTCATCTCGGGCTAACATCACCTACCAAAGCTGCGCACCTGTTTTTTTCAAACCTTCTAAATAAGCCGCATGTGCCTCTAGCTCTTCACTTTCTGGCGGAAGCACTTTAATGCTGACAGCTTGGTGCTGATGCATCACCTGTTGTGACTGCGTCTCTTTGGCTTGCTGCAAATCCATCAACAAACTGTCTTGACCACGCGTCATTGCCATATAGACTTCAGCCAGCAACTCCGCATCTAGCAGCGCGCCGTGCAAGGTACGTTTGGAATTATCAATGCCAAAATGCCTACATAATGCATCCAAATTGTTACGCTGGCCCGGACGCGCGTCTTTGGCCATCTTCAATGTGTCAGTAATTCTATCGCAAAACTTCTGGATTGGCTGTAGCCCAATCCGGCCAAGCTCTGCATTTAAAAAGCCAACATCAAACGGTGCGTTGTGAATAATCAGCTCAGCATCTTTGATAAATCTTGTAAATTCATCGGCAATCGCATCAAAATGTGGCTTATCTTGTAAAAATTCCAAAGTAATGCCGTGCACTTCCTGTGCAGCCGCATCAATCTCGCGATCAGGGTTCAAATACACATGGAAATGATTCTGCGTAGGCCGTCTGTTAATCATCTCCACCGCTGCAATTTCTATAATGCGGTGCCCTTGATCTGGATATAAGCCTGTGGTTTCAGTATCTAAAAAAATCTGTCTCATCTACGTCAGTCCTAGTTGCTTTAATTTGCCAACACTTCTTCTACACCAAGGTTTGCCAAGGCATCAGCACGTTCATTACCAATATTACCGGCATGGCCTTTGACCCAAATCCACTCAATTTGGTGGGATTGCACAAGCGCATCTAATTGCTTCCACAAGTCTTCGTTCTTCACCGGTTTTTTGTCTGCGGTGCGCCATTGGCGTTGCTTCCAGCCAATAATCCACTCGGTTATCCCTTTTTGCACATAAGATGAATCGGTGTAAATTTTAATCTGACACGGGCGTTTAATCGCCTCTAGTGCGCGAATGACGGCAGTTAATTCCATGCGGTTATTCGTGGTTTGCGCCTCACCACCAAAGAGCGTTTTTTCTTGTGCGCCAAATAACAACAGTGCACCCCAACCACCTACACCAGGATTCCCTTTACATGCACCATCTGCGTATATTTCTACTAAATTGATTGTCATCTTACTATTGTGTTTTTTTGTTTATTTTTTGTGAAGGTTTTGTTTTTTGCTGTGTCGCCACAAGGGCAGATTTCACTAACGATTTTTTCCAGTTTGGTTTGAGTAGTGTCATGTTAACGACACGTTTTTTAGCCACAATGTAGTAAATACCGCCTAATGGCGCATTGCACTTTGTAGCAAAGGTTTCAATACAGCGTTGTCGATGAATCCATTTCGTATCATTGATTGGCAAAATAAATGCTTGTGTACCACCATGTACAAACTCTAATCCTAGTAACGCTAGCCAATCTTTAATACGCTTTAAAGACAGCGTATTGCCGCACCAAGGATAATGCTGCTTTTTAGAAAACAAGCGCCGCACACCCCAAGCACTCATTGGATTATAGCCTGTTAATATCAAATGCCCCTCGGGGACAAGTACGCGCTCTACTTCTCGCAGCGTTTGATGAGGGTTCTGACTAAACTCTAATACATGCGGTAGGCATAGCAAATCTATAGATGCAGAAGCAAACGGCAAAAATTCGCTCTCACACAACACATCACCGGCGCCAGCATCTGCACGTAAGCGCTTGGCAATACGGGATTGCTGTAACAAATCCATTTCGAGCAAGCCAATCTGCAAGGCATTAAAGCCAAAAATATCAGCGACGTGCTGATCATAAATGGCTTTTTCACTTGCAAGCAAATAATTGCCAAGCGGACTTTTTAACCAATCATCTTGTGTATTCGGATACATTTATCAGTTGACAAATACTGGCAGAATCACAACCATGAGATACTCTGTTGGCTGTCGTTTGTTTAAGCATTGATACATGATCACTATATTCCCAATTCCTGCATTTGAAGACAATTATATATGGGTTTTACAACTCGGTCGCAACGTTGTGGTCGTTGATCCCGGAGATGCGACACCTGTATTGCAAGTTTTAAAAGAAAAGCAATTAGTGTTAAGTGCTATTTTAATTACACATCACCATCTAGACCATATTGGCGGTGTAGAAACTTTACTCGAACAATACCAAGTGCCTGTGTATGCGCCCAGTTATCGCGAGTATCCTTTCCCACACACTGCAATAAAAGAAGGCGACCACGTTACACTGCCTGCAATTGAGCAATCCTTCAAAATAATGTGGCTGCCAGGACACACGTTAGACCATATCGTTTATGTGAATGATCAGTTTCTATTCTGTGGCGATGTGTTATTTGGTGCGGGTTGCGGTCGATTGTTTGAAGGCAGCCCAGAACAAATGCTTCATTCATTACAGCGCATTAAGCAATTGCCTAGCACCACACAAATTTTTTGTACCCATGAATACACGCTGACAAACATTCAATTTGCACGTGGTTTGGAGCCCAACAACCTCAGATTGGCGCAACGTGAAACGCACATAGTATCGTTACGTAAGCAAAATATCCCAAGTTTACCCAGCACACTTGAAGAAGAAATTGCAACCAATCCTTTTTTAAGGTGTCTTGAAACAGAAATCCAACAACATATCAAGATGCAAAATGCATCTGAAATTGAAATTTTTACTGCAATAAGACAGCTTAGAAACCATTATTAATCAATAAGATAAATAAGTTAATCTAAGTAATACTTTTACTTGACTCATGCAATAATCGCCGCTAGTATTCAGTCATGTTTCAAACTTTTTATACTCTTCAAGTGTTATGACCCAATTTTTGCCATCACGTCACCCACAGCAACATTCCAAACGCGTACCCATTTGTTTGATGGGTTTGTGGTTAACGTTAGCTTTACCGCTGTCTGGCTTTGCTGCTACGTCACTACAAAGCAACGTTGCCGGCGATGAAATGCTTATTTTGGAAGACCATATTGACAGCACGTTAACCGCCGATCCCATCGAAGAGTTTATTCAAGAGCATGACGACACCAGCATCTATGTAGGTCAAGATGACTTGTGGGAGCGTATTCGCAATGGCTTTAGCATTCCCGATATCGATTCTGAATATACCGCAAAGCATGAAAATTGGTATGCCTCTAGGCCTGACTATGTAAAACGTATGCTGGAAAGAAGCCAGAAATACCTGTTTCATATTGTAGAAGAAGTTGAAAAACGTGGCATGCCTACAGAAATTGCGCTGCTACCCATGATAGAAAGTGCCTATAACCCACAGGCTTATTCACGCAGCCATGCATCAGGCATCTGGCAGTTTGTGCCAGCCACTGGCAAAGATTACGGCTTAAAACAAAACTACTGGGCAGATAAGCGTCGCGATGTAACTGCTGCCACCAACGCTGCCCTCACCTATTTACAAAGACTGCACGGCATGTTCGGCTCTTGGGATCTAGCACTTGCTGCCTACAACGCTGGTGAAGGCACAGTCTCCCGCGCTATCGAACGCAACCGCAAACAAGGCTTACCTACCGATTACCAGCATTTACGCTTGCCTGAAGAAACAAAAAACTATGTACCGAAACTGCAGGCCATTAAAAACATTGTATTCAAACCAGATGAGTTCGGCCTGAGTCTAGTAGATATTCCTAACAAACCTTACTTTACGCGCGTGCTTGCACCCAAACAAATTGATGCCAAGCTGGCAGCCGAGCTTGCTGAAATATCACCAGAAGAGCTTAGCGCTCTAAATCCGAGCTATAACCGCCCGGTCATTGTTTCTAACAATGAGGTACATCAATTGCTATTGCCAACTTGGGCAGCAGATCGCTTTAAAGAAAATTTGGCCAATTACGATAAACCACTGACTAGTTGGAAAACCTATTCAGCCAAGCGTGGCGAACGGATTGATTACATTGCAAGAAAATTCAATATTGGCGTGAGCGAGTTAAGAGAAGTCAATGATTTGACCGGCAAAAAGAAAATTATGACTTCACGTCCTATCTTGGTGCCCAACGGATTCAGTGCAGATGCCAATATTGTGCAGGCTAGTTTTGATGAAAATATTTCTGTGAAAGAAGACAATGCCAGCACAGAAAATCAATCTCGCGCTACAAGGACTATCCGCTATAAAGTAAAACGTGGTGATACGGTTTCTAGCCTAGCCGATAAATTTAATGTTGAAAAAAGCCATCTGCTAAGTACTAATCGCATCAGTGCAGGGCAATTAAAAGCCGGGCAAATCATCAAAGTGGTGACTCGCCAAGCCAGTACACAACGCGCAAGCAGCCGTTATGTAGCAGGTAGCCATAAGAAAAAATACTCGACTACATCTTCTAGGTATATCAGCCATAAAGCAAAGAAATCGTCGAAAACATCTCATCGCAGAACTCGAGTCTCTTCCAAAATCCACTAATTGATTGGGGTCACTGTGTTTCATCTCTCAACCACTCACCCCCTCTCAACTTGTGTGTATTTTCACAAACATATATTCACGGCCTTATTGCTTAGCTTATGCCTGAGTGCTTGTAATCAACCCCCACCTACCAAAGCAACCAAAGACTATGCAGCGCGCTACCCTAGCGTAGCAGGCGGCACCATGATTGGCGCGATGACCGCTGAACCGAGCGGCCTGATTTACATGGTTGCCGGAGAATCAGCCTCGGCCGCGATTGCCTCTAACATTTTTAATGCACTACTAAAATACAATGCCACACTAGATTTAGAAGGCGATTTGGCAGAGAGTTGGACGATTTCCGATGATCAAAAAACCATTACATTTAAATTAAAGCCCAATCTAACTTGGGCCGATGGACATCCACTCACCAGTGCTGATGTGCTATTTACCTGGAAATTGGTCATCGATGAAAAGACGCGCAGCCCTTATGCTTCCGATTACCAGTTGGTCAAAAAAGCAGAAACGCCAGACGCATTCACATTTAAAGTCAGCTACGATCAAGCGTATGCCCCAGCCTTGGATAGCTGGTCAGGCTTGCAGATTTTGCCAGCGCATTTATTAAAGGGCCAGGACATCCATACCACAGCATTTGCGCGCAAACCCGTGGGGAGCAACTACTATCAGTTAGATGTCTGGAAAAACGGTGAAAATATTCAATTGTCGCGTAACACCAAAAGTGTGTTGGGCCCAGCACAAATTGACAAGCTCATTACACGCATCATTCCAGATAACTCGGCACAATTTCTTGAGCTCATGGCAGATAATATCGACACCATGGGCTTAGACCCAATCAAATACTCACGCATCATTCCTTCTCGCCCTGAGCTACAAAAAAACCTCAATCTATACAAAGAGTTAGGCAATAGTTACACCTACATGGGGTTTAACCTCAAGCATAAACCGTTTGACGATATCCGTGTCAGAAAAGCCATCAATTATGCGATTGATAAGCAGGAAATTATTGATGGCGTCTATTTAGGGCTAGGCATTAACATTGCCTCTCCCTATAAGCCAGGTACGCGCTGGAGCAATGCTGCACTTAGCCCCTACCCTTACGACGCACAAAAAGCCAAAGCGCTACTCAAAGAAGCTGGCTTTATCGACACCAATAGCGATGGTATTTTGGAGCGCGACGGCAAACCTTTTGCATTCGAAATCATTACCAACCAAAATAAAGAGCGTGAAAAATCAGCCGTGCTGATTCAACGCAGGCTCAAAGATATTGGTATAGACGTTAAGATTCGTGCCATTGAATGGGCAAGTTTTATTAGTCGCTTTATTAAAACCGGTGATTTTGACGTTGTGGTGTTGGGCTGGGGCTTAGGTTTGGATCCGGATCAATATAGCATCTGGCACTCCAGCCAACAGGCACCGGGCCAGTTTAACTTTATTGGTTACAATAACCCAACCATCGACAAACTCTTAGAGCAAGGCAGAACCGAATTAGATCCGGATAAGCGCATGAATATCTATCACGAGTTTGCCAAGGTATTACTGGAAGACTGCCCGATTGTGTATTTATCAGCTGGATATGGGCTGACAGCAATGCATAAACGCATTCAAGGCATTGTAGATCCGATTCCCCCTGCTGGAGTGGGTTATGATTCACACAAGTGGTATATCCCTGAACCATTACGTAGAAATGAAATTAGCGCACAATAACTATGCTGACCTATCTGATTAAACGGGTGTTATGGATGATCCCCATGCTAATCGGCATTAGCCTGATTTCATTCTTTATTATGCATTTAGCTCCTGGCGATATCACCAATAACGAGGCAGCATTTAACCCCAAAGCATCGGAGGAATCCCGCCAAAAACTGCGTGAACTCTACAATTTGGATAAACCGGTCATTGTCCAATATGGCTTATGGTTAAAGCGCATGATACAGCTCGACTTTGGCAATTCTTTCGCTGGACATCAAAAACCTGTGTTTTGGCAAACTACAGATAAAGATGGCAACGTGACAAAGGGCATGATTCAAGAGGCGCTCCCCATCACGCTCATGATTAACATTCTCGGGCTCATCATTACTCTGCTACTCGCTATTCCGCTTGGCGTCATTGCCGCCAAACATTACCAAGGCTGGAAAGATCGATCGATCACCCTGTTTAATTTTATTGGCTTTTCCATTCCAGGCTTTTGGTTATCTTTATTGTTGATGTATTGGTTAGGCGTCATGAACAATTGGTTACCCATCTCCGGCTTACATAGTCTGAATTACGATACATTCGACACATGGGGGAAAATAAAAGACAGCATTAGCCATCTCATCATGCCAGTCATCATTCCATCTGTTACAGGGCTAGCAGGCATTACCCTTTTTGTCAAAAATGGCATGCTAGATGTACTTAGCCAAGACTTTATTACCACCGCACGTGCCAAAGGCCTGAATGAACATCAGGTTGTATACACCCATGCGCTTAGAAACGCGCTTTTGCCCCTCATTACCATTGTTGGCTTGTCTATCCCTGGTTTAATTGGCGGCTCAGTCATCGCTGAAACTATTTTTGCTATCCCAGGCATGGGAAAGCTGTTTTACGACGCCGTACTCATGCGCGATTTTCCCGTAGTCATGGGTGTACTAACCATTGGTTCGGCGCTGACGCTACTTGGTAATTTGATTGCAGATGTTTCGTATGCATGGGCAGACCCGCGCGTACGACGTGGTGTGGTGAAAGGCTAATATGCGTATAGACGTCATCAAAAAAGCGCTTTCCAACCCATTAGCATTGGCCGGATTTATCATCATCCTCACCATATTTTTACTGGCTATGCTCGCTCCAGTTATTTCACCTTACGACCCGGACGAGATCAATGTGAAAGCCATTCTGCTAGGGCCTTCATGGATTCACTGGATGGGCACCGACGGCCTTGGTCGTGACGTACTGAGCCGGATGTTACATGGCGGCCGTATTTCATTGCTAGTGGGGCTAGTAGCAGTAGGCATCTCTACGGCCATTGGCATACTTCTCGGCGCACTCGCAGGCTATTACCGAGGCTGGGTAGATACACTTATCATGCGTCTGGTCGATATCATGCTGTCTATCCCGAGTTTCTTCTTAATCTTGGCGGTCATCGCTTTCCTCACCCCCTCAATTATCAATATCATGATTGTGATTGGCTTGACTTCATGGATGGGTGTCACACGTTTGGTACGCGCAGAATTTTTGAGTTTGGCCGAGCGAGAATTTGTACAAGCCTCACGCACGCTGGGTGCAAAAGACATGCGATTAATCTTCACACATCTATTACCAAATAGTCTGACGCCAATCATCGTGAGCGCAGTGTTGGGTGTTGCTAGTGCCGTGCTGATGGAATCTGGCCTAAGCTTTCTCGGCTTGGGCGTACAAGCACCACAGTCTTCTTGGGGCAATATCTTGACGGATGGCAAAGAGTATATTCAATTCGCATGGTGGCTATCACTCTACCCTGGCATGGCGATTTTAATTACAGTGTTAGGGTATAATCTGCTTGGTGAAGGGTTGCGCGATGCGCTTGACCCAAGAAGTGGTTCAAATCGATAACCCTATTATCTTTTCTGATAGGCCAGATCGTGACAACCAATATCACTGGACAATCAATAATTAGGATAGATTATGGGCTTTCTCGCAGGTAAAAAAATTCTTATTGCTGGGTTACTCAGCAACCGTTCCATTGCGTATGGTATTGCTTCTGCCATGAAGCGTGAAGGCGCTGAACTAGCATTTACCTATCAAATGGAAAAACATCAACAGCGCGTGGCAGATCTAGCTGCCGACTTTGGTTCAACCATTGTGCTACCTTGCGATGTAGCAGATGACGCGCAAATTGATGCACTATTTCCAGCACTCGCCAAACACTGGGATGGTTTGGACAGCCTAGTACATTCTTTGGCTTTTGTACCAAAGGTTGCTTTGGATGGTGACTACTTAGATGCAGTCAATCGTGAATACTTCAGAATCGCGCATGACATTAGCTCTTACAGCTTCTCTGCTCTGGCAAAAGCAGCTTACCCGATGATGCAAGGCCGTGGTGGCAGCTTACTCACACTAAGCTACTTGGGTGCAGAGCGTACAATGCCAAACTACAACGTCATGGGCGTAGCTAAAGCTAGCCTAGAGGCCAATGTGCGCTATCTAGCCCAAAGCTTGGGACCTAGAGGTATTCGTGTCAATGCAGTGTCTGCCGGCCCAATTAAAACATTGGCAGCTTCTGGCATTGCAGACTTTGATAAAATGATTGGCTTTAACGAGCGCCACGCAGCGCTGCGTCGCAACGTTACGATTGAGGAAGTTGGTAATGCAGCGGCATTCTTATGTAGTGACTTAGCTTCTGGCATCACAGGCGAGATTACTTACGTTGATGGCGGTATGAACATCACCGCAGCAGGGCAAATTGACTAAGCCATCGTGATGTAATGGACTCTGTCATCATAAAAAAGCTGATGGTAACATCAGCTTTTTTTACATCAAAATAATACGTTGATTAATATGTGTTAATTACTCAGCCTTGCTAAACAGCACGCTCGTATTGACCTTAATGTTTTCTTTCGCTCTCAGAGATGCAGCATAAGCACTGACATACTCTGCTGCTACAGCCGCCTCGTATTCGGAAGCTGCAGTCTGCTTAGAGTCTGCATCATCCCCTAGCTGATTGCTGACGCCAATGACTTTCACAATCACATAGGTTTTGTTCTCATCCAAAAAGCCAGCATATGCAGGTAGCTTATCAGTATTGATTCTAAACACTTGATTCATCACACCATTGGATAGCCCTTGCGCATTCTTACGATCAACAATGACTGACGAAATCCAATCCAATGGTTCTTTTGTATCACCAGACTTCAGTTTAGCGAGTAT
>Ga0123388_1045062_pt1 | contig 86411 bp, 82 predicted proteins | sample T0HHNO3metaT_FD_89916 | JGI IMG/M metagenome (GOLD analysis project Ga0123388, IMG submission 89916) | Methane-oxidizing artificial microbial communities from Washington, USA to study methane cycling - T0-HHNO3 metaT (Metagenome... | ecosystem: Engineered > Modeled > Simulated communities...
CTGTGTACCGCTAGCCGTAGCATCAAGCGCTACTTTAATTTTTCCTACTACCATATCAATTGCATCAGCAGGAGCATATGTGACTCTGCCTTTATCCGTTTCAGCCAATACTGAAGTCGAAACAGCGCCCATAGAAGCTGCAATTAATAAAGAAAGTAAGATTTTTTTTAAAATTTTCATATTGCAATCGACCTCAAGTCATTGTTATTTTTTAATTAAATTGGCTGTGTAACTATTAATGATAATAGCCCTACACCGGGGAAGATTTTAACACAGTTCGAAACTTCTCAACCAGCTGTGGAGCAGTGAAAAGAGTGATTTTAGCGAGTTTTATTTTTTGAATTTAAAAATCAGATTCAATCGCGGCACTAAAATGATTGAATCTGACTTAACAGCAGTTTGTTATTTATGTGCTGCGTCGTAAGTTGTTTTCATTTCTTTGAATTGAGCTAAAGAAGCTTTTAATGTTTCTTCTGCTGATTTCACGTCACCGCCTTCAAAAGCTTCACGAGCCACTCTCAATTTATCATTGGCTCTTTGACGAAGACGTTCAGTCAGTTCATAACGAAACTCTTTTTGTAATTGGCGAGCTTCAGCAATGGCGGTTACCGTGTCTTCTTTGCTGCCGTTTTTTTCGATTAAGCTGATCGCTTCTTCGATTTTAGCAATCGTACCTTCAGCCGCTTCTCTAACTACGGCATTAGGATCTTTCTTTTCAGCAGCAAAAGCAGTTGATGAAATTGCAGCCACAGACATTGCCATAGCAAGAGAAATTACGATTTTTTTAAGTGTTTTCATTGATTATATAAACCTATATTGTTGATATTTTGTGTCAGCATAACGATTAAAATGAGGATTTAAGCAAAAAAGCAAGAATTCAACATAATGAAAGGCTGATGCCGATAAGCATTCTAGCATAGAAAAAATTAATAACCCTTTTTTTAAAATAACAAACCCTTTATAAATAAAGGGTTATAGGGTCTTCCAAAAGCGTCCTTTTTGTCGCTCAAATCCAATGAACGCGGAATTATTCATCATCCCTTTTGACGTCAATAACCATTTCCCCCGCATGATCTTCAGACAGGACAAATAAAATCGGGGCGCAGCAAACCGAACAGTCTTCGTAATATTGCTGAGGCCCGGAACTGGTGTCTACCAATACATCCAGGGATTCTCCGCAATAGGGACAAACGATAATAATTTCATCGAGATCGTGCATTATTGAACCTTTCTGAGTAAAGCGTCCAACCAGGACATGGGCAGAATGCGTTTAAGAACGGCAAACAAATAGGTCGGAAAAGTGACGTAATAACGTATTTTAGGTTGTCGGGCTTCCAGCGCGTGAATAACTTTTTCGGTAACGGCTTCAGTAGAGAGCGTAAACGTGGCTGCCGGGCCTTCTTTTTGCAAGCGCGCTTCCATGATTTGATAGGTTTCTTTATGGTAGCTGTGCGTCGGATCTATATTTTTCTTGTAAAGAGCGAAAGCGTTTTTTCTAAAGTCGCTTAAGATCGGCCCGGCTTCAATCAACGAAACATGGATATTAGTGCCGTGAAGCTCAAGGCGTAAGGTATCTGCCAAAGCCTCCAGCGCAAACTTGCTGGCATTATAAGCCCCCCGATAAGTCATGGCGACGAGTCCCAATATTGAACTGTTATAGATAATCCGGCCATGCCCCTGTTTTCGCATCAAGGGGATGATCAGGTTGGTCAGTTCATGGGTGCCGAACAGATTGGTTTCAAACTGAAACCTGAGTACATCGCGGGATAAATCCTCAACCGCGCCCGGTTGACCGAAGGCGCCATTGTTAAACAGCGCATCGATTTTTCCGTCGGTTAATTTAATCGCCGAATCGACCGCTTGTTGAATGCTGCTGCTGTCGGCTAAATCCAGTTGGATTGCGGTAAAACCTTCCTGTTGCAACCGGAGCACATCGTCCGGTTTTCTTGCCGTAGCAATGACGATATGCCCGCGTTTTTTTAATTCAACGGCTGTAGTGTAGCCAATGCCGGTAGAGCAACCTGTAATTAATATTGTTTTTGATGAATTCATTTAGGCAATTACTTGGCTAATTCCTGCTCGGTAAAATAAAAACTTTTCCCGCTACTGCAACTGACTGAAAAGACCAATGCCGGCTTGGTGCTTTTAGCATGTAATTCCGATGCTTCAACGCGAGTACATTGACCTGAAGCCAATGCTTTTTCTGCGGCTTGTCTTCTTAGACGTTCAATATCGGGAAGTCTGGTTTGGTACTCTTTGACTAAGTCCGGCAACTGATCAAGCACATAAGGTGGGATGGAAAATGCTGAAAATCTTTCGGGATTATTTTTAATAAGAAACTGGTTTTTTGCGCTTTCACTCATCGCATCTTGTTTTAACTGCGCCTGTTTTTTCAGTTTCTGCTCCTTCTCAAGATTTTCATCCTGTTCCTTTTTTGCTAAATCCTGTTTTTGTTTTTCTTCGTCCAGTTCGGCAGAACTGCCTGTTTTAACATTAATTTGCACTGTTTTATGTTGCGGGTCACAAGGCTTTGATTGGTAATCCGTCTTGCCGTTAATGTCCGTGCATTTATAAATGCCTGCAAAAGTACAGGTGGAAAAAAGGCTTCCTAAAATAAGCAGTGTAATTCTCATTTTTTTTCTCAGTTGTTCTATCGCGAACATAAACAGTTCGAAAGAGTATAGGTGATTAGGGCTATCGGGCAGATTTTTTGTTCGGAATAATAGTAATAAATTGAAAATATTAAAAACCTATTATTACTATTACGTAAGCGAAAACCTGTTGATAAGTCATTTTTTATATACAAAATCAGTTGCTTGAATCGCATGGTAAAATGCAGTTAAGCTTATCCGGATCTTGTGTACAGGATGTGGATAACTCAAGTGCCAACGTTATCCACACCTTCATCCACAACTTATTCAGAATTATTTAACAGCTTTACTCTATGTTGCCTTGAGCCATAACTGTATAAAATAGGCAAACTTCCGTTGAAAAGATGAAAGGCAGACACAATATCTGTCAGATAAAAACCTGCCTGACGCTTAATGTGTAAGGCTTTCTTACTGTGTTTTAAGATTAAACATCATCATGTCAGAACAACTAATGTTAGAAAAAAACGGCACTAAAAACACCGCCCAACCGGCATTAATGCGGTTGAAAAACTATATCAATCAGGAGATTATCGGACAGGATGTGCTGGTTGAACGGATGCTGATCGGCTTGTTGGCTGACGGCCATATCCTGGTTGAAGGGGCTCCCGGTCTTGCCAAGACCCGGGCGATCAACGTATTAAGCAAAGGCATACAAGGCGATTTTCACCGGGTGCAGTTCACCCCCGATTTATTGCCTGCCGATTTGACCGGCACCGAAATTTACCGTCCCCAGCAAGGTACGTTTGAATTCCAGAAAGGACCGCTGTTTCATAACCTGATCCTGGCCGATGAAATCAACCGGTCACCGGCGAAAGTTCAGGCGGCGTTACTGGAAGCGATGGCCGAGCGGCAAATAACCGTAGGCCAAGCGACTTACCCATTGCCAAAATTATTCATGGTCATGGCAACGCAAAACCCTATCGAGCAGGAAGGCACTTATCCGCTGCCGGAAGCGCAGCTGGATCGTTTTTTACTGCATGTGAAAATCGATTATCCGAAAGCGGAACATGAAAAAAGCATTTTGCATTTGGCCAGAACCGAAGCGCGTTCCGGAGCAGTAAAAAACGGCGACCAGTTCCAGCCGCTTGAGCAAAAGACTTTGTTTGCCGCGCGCAATGAAGTGTTGGATTTGCACATGGCGGAAAGCCTGGAAAATTATTTGCTGCAAATAGTGCTGGCTACGCGTAACCCTGCGGCCTACGGGCAGGATTTGGCCGCCTGGCTGCAATACGGCGCAAGCCCCAGAGCCAGCATAGCGCTGGATCGCTGTTCCCGAGCCAAGGCCTGGCTGGCGCAACGCGATTTTGTCAGTCCGGAAGACATTCAGGATATGGCTTTCGATGTGTTGCGGCATCGCTTGATATTGTCTTACGAAGCCGAGGCGGAAGGCATCACGACCGATCATTTTATTAAAGAACTTATTTCCAGAGTTGCCGTACCTTGATGATTTTTGGGAAACAAGCGTCAACCACCAGCGAATTGGTTTCGGTGTCGTTAAAGACGCTGCTCGATTTGGCGAGACCGGCCGCCGGTTTAGACCTGAAACATTCAACCATACGTGCCGGGCAAAGCGGCGGTTATGTATCCCGGTTTAAAGGCCGCGGCATGGAGTTTGAAGAAGCCAGGGGTTATCAACCGGGCGATGACATACGCAGCATCGACTGGCGGGTTACGGCGCGCACCGACGAAACCCATACCAAGGTATTTCGCGAGGAACGTGAGCGGCCGGTGTTTATTTCTGTGGATAACCGCCCTGCCATGCATTTTGCTACGCGGGGTGTGTTTAAATCGGTACTCGCCGCCAAACTGGCCGGATTGTTGGCGTGGGCAGCCCAACATCATGGCGACAGAATTGGCGGGCAGATATTTACGGGGAGCGTGTGCCGTGAATTGAAACCGCAAAACGGCAAACATGCCGTACTGCGGTTTTTAAATGCAATCAGCAATCAAGATGACGATAATCGCGTAGACCAAGCGACGATTACGCTGGAACATGTGTTGGCGAGGCTTATGCACCACGCCCGCCCCGGCAGCCTGGTTTATATTATCAGCGATTTTCGCGGCATTAACGATCAGGTTGAAGCGTATCTGGCAAAGCTGTCGCGACATTGCGAGGTGGTGCTGATTTTTGTGTATGACCCGCTGGAAAGCCATTTGCCGGAAAAAGGCCGCTACCGGTTTACCGACGATAAACGGGATGTGGTTATCGATACCGGCGACCGGCAGCGGCTATTAAAATATCAACAACACTTTAGCCGGCGGCTGTATCAGGCGGAGCAGATAGCCAAAAAAATGGGCCTGGCGTTTATTCAGTGCAGCACTATAGACGATCCGATACAACGTTTAAGATAAATGAATCCAACTCTCCTTGATTTAAAAGACATCCACGAACCCGAAGCCATAGGCTGGTGGCCCCCGGCTATTGGTTGGTGGATCCTGGCGGTATTAATCCCGTTGCTGATTATTTTGCTGGTCTGGTTTTATAAAAGGCTGACTCGCAAGACGGCGCTTAAAACCGCCAAAAAAATGCTGGCCGAAATCAAACAGGATGCGGCGCGGGATAACCTTCAGAAATTAGGTGAGTTATCGGTGCTGGTCAGGCGTGTAGCGATCAGCGTGTCGCCACGGGCAAAGGCAGCCGGTTTAACGGGACGGCAATGGCTGGAATTTCTCGATACTTCGGTAAAAGGTACGCCGTTCAGTGAGGGCATTGGGCAACGTTTGGCTGACGCGCCCTATCGAAAAACGCCGCCCACAGAACTGGAAATTTCCCAATTAATCGACCTATGCGAAGACTGGCTTAAAGCCCAGACAAAATCATGATTCACTTTGAATGGCCTTGGCTACTGGCTGCGTTACCCTTGCCCTTATTAATCCGCTGGTTGGTTCCGGCCAAGATGCCTGTGGAACAGGCGGCATTAAAAGTTCCGTTTTTGGACGATTTTTCTGATGCTGAAACCCGAGCGGTCTCCCAAACCCAACAATGGCCGTTATTGCTGGCGGCGATTGCCTGGCTGTTTCTGGTCATCGCCTGTACTAGGCCGCAGTGGCTGGGCGATCCGATTGAGCAGGCGGTCAGCGGCCGGGACTTAATGCTGGCGGTGGATTTGTCAGGCAGTATGGAAGAGCAGGATTTTGTGATCAACAAGCGGTCTGTAGACAGGTTGACCGCAGCCAAAGGGGTTGCCAGCGATTTTATCAACCGGCGTGTCGGCGACAGGGTGGGTTTGATCCTGTTCGGAACCCAGGCCTATTTGCAAACGCCGTTAACCTTCGACCGAAAAACGGTAATGACCTTATTGAATGAGGCGGTCATCGGTCTTGCCGGCGACAATACCGCGATAGGCGACGCGATCGGCTTGGCGGTCAAGCGTCTTAAAAGCGAGCAGGCCAACAGCCGGGTTTTGGTGTTGATGACCGACGGCGCCAATACCGCCGGTGAAGTTTCACCGTTAAAGGCCGCCGAATTGGCCGCAGCCAATCACTTGAAAATTTATACGGTCGGCATAGGCGCCGATGAAATGATTGTGCGCAGTTTTTTTGGCAACCGCAAGATTAATCCGTCCGTCGACCTAGATGAAAAGACCTTGATCAAGATTGCCGAAAGCACCGGCGGTCAATACTACCGTGCCAGAAACACCGATGAGTTGAATAACATTTATATGAGACTGGACGAGCTGGAGCCGGTCGAAAAAGACAAACAATATTTCAGGCCCCGTAGTGAACTGTATTACTGGCCGTTGTCGCTGGCATTGGCTCTGGCGGCGGGCATAGCCTTGTCCAAGGTACGATTATCATGAACATAGCCGAATTCCATTTTATCAGGCCGTACTGGCTGCTGGCGGTTTTACCGTATCTGGCGATACTGGTGTTAATGCTAAGGAACAAGCTGAGTCAGGGCAACTGGTCTGCCGTATGCGATGCCGCATTATTGCCGTATCTGTTGCAGGAAAAGGCGGTCAACCAAAGTCGTTGGCCGATAACGGCCGGAGCCATCGCCGCGCTGCTGGCGATTATCGCGCTGGCCGGGCCAACCTGGGAACGGTTACCCTCGCCGGTATTCAGGAATGATTCGGCCCTGGTGATTGCGCTGGATTTGTCCCGGTCGATGGACGCCGCCGATATTAAGCCTAGCCGTTTGATTATGGCGCGCTACAAAATCGCCGACATACTCAAACAGCGCAAAGACGGCCAGACCGCATTGTTGGTTTATGCCGGCGACGCCTTCACGGTAACGCCGCTGACCGACGATACCGAGACCATAGAGAGCCAGTTATCGGCATTGAACACCGACATTATGCCCAGCCAGGGCAGCAATACCGCGTCGGCACTGGAAAAGGCCGTGGAGTTGTTCAAGCAGGCAGGCCTGCAAAAAGGCCGGATCCTGCTGGTCACCGATGGCGTTGATATGGATAAAACCTTAGCCGCAGTCAAAACACTGGATAAGTATCAGCTATCCATATTGGGCGTCGGAACCGATGACGGCGCACCGATCGCGCTGCCGGAGGGTGGATTCCTTAAAGATGAGCGAGGCAATATCGTAGTGCCAAAATTAAATTCCAGCGATCTGGAAAAACTGGCGCAGGCTGGGAATGGCGTTTATCAAACCATAACGGCCAATGATGCGGACATTCAAACTGTGCTGGCCAGTATGGATAGATCGGTTCAGCAGCAGGGCAAGCAAAACGACAACTTGTTATTGGACCAGTGGGCGGACAAAGGCCCCTGGTTGTTATTACTGGCCTTGCCTCTGGCCGCGCTGACGTTCAGGAAAGGCCTGTTATGTTTTGCCTTATTGCTGATCTTGCCGCTGCCTAAAAACAGTTATGCGTTGGGCTGGCAGGATTTATGGCAGACCCAGGACCAGCAAGCGCAACAAGCTTACAAAAAACAGGATTATGCCAAGGCGGCTGAGCAATTTGGAAATCCGGATTGGAAAGCGGCGGCGCAGTACAAGGCGGGCGAGTATGACAAGGCGCTGGAAAGCCTGAAAAGCAGCAAGTCCGCCAGCGGCGCGTACAATCAGGGTAATGCGCTGGCGAAAGTTGGTCAGTTGGAAGAGGCTATAAAAGCCTATGAAAAGGCCCTGGCTATGAACCCTAACGATGCGGACGCCAAACATAACAAGGAGGTCGTAGAAAAGGAACTGGAAAAGCAAAAACAAGAGCAAAAGAAACAGGATCAGCAAAAAAAGGACGATAAACAACAACCCAAGGGTGATTCCGAGAAAAACAAGGAGGGTGAACAATCGGAAAAATCTGACGAACAAAAACAATCTGAGCAAAAGCCCGAGCAAAAACCTGAGCAAAAACAATCGGACCAACAGCAGTCTGAAGAAAAGCAGCAAGATAAAGCCGGGGAAAAGAAGCCGGAAGCCGAAAAACCCCAGCAAGCCGAGCAGGGCAAAGACGAAGCGAAGGAGCAAGCCAAACAGCAAGCGCCGGTCAAGGCTGAGCCATCGGATGAACAACAGCAAGCCAACGAGCAATGGCTCAAACGTATTCCCGACGATCCGGCCGGGTTGTTAAAACGTAAATTTAAATATCAATACGGGCAGCGTGGCCGTCAGGAAAGCGGTGATACCGGTGGTTGGTAAGCAAAATCGGCATGTGGGCGCGAATGAATTCACGCCCACAATAGGAACTTAAGTCGGTAAACATGTCACAAGATAAACAAACATGATCAATAATCAAATCGCCGTTTTCGGTGAAGCGCTGTTCGATCAATTCCCGGACGGGCAGCAAATATTAGGCGGTGCGCCTTTTAACGTGGCTTGGCATCTTCAGGCGTTTAATCAACACCCGTGTTTTATCAGCCGGGTAGGCGATGATGCCTTAGGCGATAAAATCAGGCAGGCCATGCAGGCTTGGGGCATGGCTGTTGAAAACCTGCAAACCGATCCCGATTATCCTACCGGAACGGTGCGGGTCACTATCAACAACGGCGACCCCGGCTATGATATTTTAGCCGAGCAGGCTTACGATTTTATTGCCGTGCAGCAGCCGGATGTTGACCGGCGGTATAGTGTTATTTATCACGGCACTTTGGCCTTGCGTAACCGTACATCGGAACAGGCATTGCGGAATTTAACCGCGCGTCACCAAGGCAAGGTTTTTATCGATGTCAATTTGAGAGAACCCTGGTGGCATAAAGAGACGGTCTATCAATGGCTCGACAAGGCACAATGGGTCAAGCTCAATCATGACGAGTTAATGCACTTGGCACCGCAACAAAATACAGTGCAAGATACGATGCGTTTGTTTCTGGCGCGACATGGGTTGGAGGTTCTGGTGGTCACTTGCGGCAGTCGAGGTGCAATGGCAATCAATCATGCCGGGGAATTTATTGAAGTTGTGCCGGTGGATGATTTAGCGATCGCCGATACCGTGGGTGCCGGCGATGCGTTTGCGGCGGTTCTGCTGTTGGGCATGCAGCATGGCTGGCCGCTGCAACTGACTATGGAGCGAGCGCAGTCGTTCGCGTCCGCTTTAGTAACTAAAAGAGGCGCAACAGTTCAGGATTTGAGTTTTTACCGGCCGTTTATAGACGCCTGGAATCTTGATTAATCTAAATGATGAAGCTATGAATATTATAAAAAAGTTATTTTTTCTTCTGTTGCTGTTGAATTTGGTGCCCGGCAATGTATTCGCCGCACAAATCGGCGTGTCGTTCGACCGCAACCCGGTCAGTCTGGATGAATCTTTCCAGATCATTTTTACCGCCAACGACACGCCGGATAACGACCCGGATTTCGGCCCGCTGGAACAGGATTTCGAGATACTCGGCCAAAGCCAGAGCAGCAATTCGTCCTGGATTAACGGACAGTCCAGCAAGACCATACAGTGGACGGTTAACGTCATGGCCAAGCATCCCGGCAGCCTGGTTGTTCCGGCGGTGAAGTTTGGCGATGATGCCAGTCAGCCGGCAAGCGTTCTGGTTACGCAGGCGACGGCCAATAAAGCCGTGGATACCGATGATGATTTGTTTCTGGAGGTTGAGGCGACGCCGCAAAGCCCTTATGTGCAATCCCAGGTTCTCTATACCGTGCGCTTATATAGAAGAGTCGAGATCGCCCAAGCCAGCTTGAATGAACCGGAACTGGGCGATGCGGTGATTGAAAAACTGGGCGATGACAGCAATTATAATACCCAGATCAACGGCGTGAATTATCTGGTTACCGAGCGTAAATATTCAATTTTTCCGCAAAAAAGCGGTTCTTTAACCATCAAACCCCTGATGTTAACGGCAGAGGTCGTGGCTAATACACGTCCGAATTTTAATGGCTTTTTTAATTCGCAGATGACCAAAACTAAAAAGATTTCATCCAAATCGGTGACGCTGGATGTAAAACCGGCTCCGGCAACGTTTACCGGGAAGCACTGGCTTTCGGCGGAGCAACTGGTTTTAAAGGAAGAATGGTCGGGCGATAACCAGCAAATGAAAGTCGGCGAGCCTTTGACCCGGACCTTGACGCTGCTGGCAAAAGGCACAACAGTCGGTCAGTTGCCCGAGATAAATATCGGCAAAATTGATGATCGGTTGAAAACCTATCCTGATCAGCCGGTGTTGCAGGAACAGAAAAAACCGGAAGGCTTGATTGCTTTCAGGGAAGAAAAAATAGCCATCATTCCCTCAAAAGCGGGCTTCTATAAATTACCGGCGATAGAAATTCCCTGGTTTAACAGCCAAAGCCAAAAAATGGAAATAGCCAAAATCCCGGAAACCGCCATCACGGCGCTTGATGCGGCGGGAACCCAACAAGCTCCCGTTATACCGGTGGCTCCGGCGGAGGTGCAACAACCGCAAAAAGCTGAACAATTGACGCCGATTACCACCCCGCCGCAACAACAAAATATCTGGTTGTGGGTTTCGGTGTTTCTGGCCTCAGGTTGGTTGGCGACACTGGCCTATTTCCTGATTAAGCGTTCGGCTAAAAAACCGGTTGCGGAAAAAAGTGAGCGGGAAATACGCTTGGAAGACAGCGTAAAAAGCCTGAAAAAAGCCTGTGCCGATAATAATGCCGCAGCAGCCAAAGATGCCTTGCTGGCCTGGGGGCGGCAAAAATATGGTGCGGCGAGTCTGGGCGCTATCGCCGAGCTAAGCGACGCAAGGTTAAGGGATGAAATCCTGTATTTGAACCGGATTTTGTATAGTAGGGAACCCGATCAGTGGCAGGGCAAAAAGCTGTTTCAGGCGTTTGTGGAAAATAAAGCCAGGGAGAAAATAGCGGCTACCGATGATGACAAATTGGAACCGCTTTATCGGTTGTGACATAAACGACAAAGCAGAATTACTCCAAATAAATATCAACTGGTACAAACAGTCACGGCTTAATTTCCTTGAACCCGTCTTGAGAAAATTCAAACTTTTTAGTTTGGGGAATGGACGGGCAGCACAGGGGATCATTTGGGCCAATTGACAAGCCAATTAATTCAACGGAGTTTCCTGCTAATTTCATTTCACTATCAGAAAAATTGTTTTTACCGCCAACCTCAATTGGCCCTATGGTTTTTCCGTTAATGGAGCCAACCATATATCGCTCCCAATGATTCCCGCAGGCCCCCGCTGTTGATGTTTTGTCAGAGAAACATGCTCCTTCCGCTGTATATACGGCGATTGCATTTTCTCCCTCTATCTTAATTGATCTTGCAGCACAGTATTCCGCAGCTCTAATCTTCCGGACATGCTTGTTGATGGCTTTCTTTATCTTGTCCGGCGTGGCAGGGCATTCTTCAGCTATCGCATTGAATGAGATTAGAATTGCAGTCAAGATTATTACCATTGTTTTCATCATTAGCTCCTAAGCCTGAAATACCTTTAAATATTCCACCGCCATAAACAACGCTGCAATTGAACGGGCTTCGGTACATTCGCCGGTAGCCAACAATTCATTGATATTGCTTAATTTCCACGGAATGACTTCCAGCTCTTCCGGTTCGTCGCCTTCCAGTTTTTCGGTATACAAATCCTGGGCGATGACAATCTCGGTCATGTGTTCCAGATAGGAGGGGGCGATGGAAAAAGAGCTTAAGTGATGCAGGCTTCTGGCGCCAAAGCCGACTTCTTCTTTAAGCTCACGGTTTGCGGCTTCCAGGAAGGATTCACCGGCGTCGGTCTTACCCTTGGGCAAACCCAGTTCATAACGATGCACGCCGGCGGAATATTCCCTGATCAACAATACCGTCTCGGCATCCAGCATCGGCACAATCAGCACCGCCCCGCCCGAACCGCTTCGAGCCAAGCGTTCGTAGTTGCGCAGCTGGCCATTGCTAAACTCAATATCCAGCGATTCAATGCGGAATAATCGGCTGGTAGCGATAGTTGTTTTGTTACGGATGGTTGGTTTTTCAGCCATTGTGCTATTTTATTAAGTATTTTTTACAAATATAACGCACTCTGATGATTGATTGGAAAAAAATTGATACCGTTTTGCTGGATATGGATGGAACGCTGCTGGATTTGAATTTCGATAATCATTTCTGGAAGGAGTTTGTGCCGCTTAAATTTGCCGAAAAACAGGGCTTGTCGATTGATGCTGCAAAGTTGCAGTTGCAGCCGCGCTTTAAAAGCATGGAAGGCAAGTTGGAATGGTATTGCCTGGATTACTGGAGTGATGTTTTAGAGCTGGATATTGCCGGTTTGAAAGCGGAAATTTCCGGGTTAATCGCGGTATTGCCGCATGTCACGGAGTTTCTGGAAAAAGCGCATCAATCGCCCAAAAAGGTGTATTTAGTCACCAATGCGCACCGGGGCAGCCTGGGCCTTAAGATGGAAAAAACCTGCTTGCAGGCGTTTTTCGACGGCATTATCAGCTCCCATGATTTGGGGATTCCCAAGGAACACGCCGATTTTTGGCGCTTGCTGCAACAGCGCGTGCCGTTTGAAAAGCAAACTACGCTGTTGATCGATGACAGTCTGGCGGTACTCAATTCAGCCAGGCAGTTCGGTATAACTCATTTAATTTCGGTGAGCAGGCCCGATACCAAACTGCCTAAAAAAGAAATAACCGCTTATCCGGCTATTGAGGATTTTCGGGAGTTGATGGCTGGGCTTTAGGCTACCCTATAGACATTAATGATTAATTCACCACGAAGACACGAAGAACACGAAGTTTTTATTTTAGCTTTTTCCTTCGTGAACTTCGTGTCTTCGTGGTGAATAAAAAATTTTTATTCACATTACGCGCTTAACTGGTTGTCCGTGGTTGCTACGTATTTTTATTATGATGGGGACGTTTTCCCTGATACTCGGTTTTGATTTTTTCAGGTCTTCTTTCCGGCTTTACAATTTCAGCTAAAAGATCATCCGTAATGGGCAGAACCGGAATTTTCTGCTCAATGTACTCTTCGATATCGGGCATTGAATACGCATATTCCTCACAGATAAAACTGATCGCGACACCGCTGGCGCCAAAGCGTGCAGTACGGCCGATCCGGTGTACATAATCCTCCACATCCTGCGGCAGATCGTAATTAATGACATGCGAAACATCGGCAATATGCAGGCCGCGGGCCGCAACATCGGTCGCAATCAATAAGGTGATTTTGTTTTCCTGAAAATCGCTCAACAAGCGCTGGCGTTTGTCTTGCGGCACATCACCGCTGAGCGCGGCAGTCTTGTAGCCGTTAGCGTTGAGGGTGTCGTCCAGTCGTTCGGCACAGCGTTTGGTGTTAACAAAAATAATGCTGCGTTGCGGCTGGTGCTGATTCAGTATGCCGACCAACAACGGAATTTTTTGCTCGTTCGAGGGACAAAATGCGCTTTGCTGGATGGCTTTGGAGGTGACTTCTTCGGTTTCGATGCGAATCAAAACCGGGTTGTTCATGTGCTCGTAAGCCAGCTCGGTCACTTTGTAGGACAAGGTTGCCGAGAACAACATATTCAGGCGCTGTTCCGGCGGCGGCATGCGCCGTAATAAAAAGCGGATGTCCTTAATAAAACCCAAATCGAACATGCGGTCGGCTTCGTCCATCACCGTGACTTTCACGTTATCCAGGGTGAACGCATTTTGCCGGTAAAAGTCGATGATGCGACCGGGGGTGCCGATGATAATATCGACATTGGACTTTAGGCTGTCCAGTTGCTTTTGGTAGTCGGTGCCGCCGTAAATAAGCGCCAATTTAAGATTAAGATGCTTGCCCAGTTGCAACGCATCCTTGTGGATCTGGATGGCCAGCTCGCGGGTTGGCGCAAGAATAATGGCCCTGGGATATTTGATTTGCTTGCTTTTGGCAACGACTTTTGGAGCGGGTTTTTCTGTCTCTATGTCAGCGTCGGTTTGTGTTTCCGCTTCTGCATCGTCCTCGGCATCATTAATCAAATGCTGAAAAGTGGCCAGCAAAAAAGTGGCGGTCTTGCCGGTTCCGGTTTGAGCCTGTCCCGCAATATCCTTGCCCCGTAACGATAAAGGTAGAGCTTGTCTTTGGATAGGGGTGCAGTGATTAAAGCCGGCATCTTTTAAGCTGCGTAAGATAGAATCAGACAGTTCAAGATTGCTGAAGCGAATTTCTGTTAAATGTGTATTGTTCATAGGCTATAGCATAACGTAAAAATCAAAACAGCTGAAATTGATTGACTACCAGCTTTATCCCTCCTATAGTTTTGCTTTTAAATTTTTGGAGAAATAGTGTGAGCGATTCAGTCCTTCATGTAAGCGATAGTGAGTTTAACGAAACTGTTATTAAAGCTGCGGGTCCCGTACTGGTTGACTATTGGGCTGAATGGTGCGGACCGTGCAAAATGATTGCACCGATTCTGGATGATATTGCCAAAGAATATGCAGGCAAGTTGACCGTTGTAAAATTAAACATCGACGAAAATCCTGAAACTCCTCAACACTACGGTGTGCGCGGCATTCCAACATTGATGCTGTTTAAGGATGGCGAAGTGGAAGCGACTAAAGTAGGCGCATTGTCGAAATCGCAGCTTGCCGCTTTTCTCGATAGCAATATTTAAACTCATGACCTCCATGGGCAGATATTTGCTTCTCGGCAACTGCTCCTGCGTTGCTCTACCTCCTGCATCCATGCAGTCGTGCAATATCTGCATTCCCCACTTCCCTGTGGGTTATGGAGCGAATGCAGAATGATTGCGTGGAGCATCACTGCTCCCAATTACTTAGATCTCAGGCCTGTCACAAAAGGTTGGACGGGGCTGAGTACTTGAGTTACACTTATGCGGTGCGATAATCATGCGCACCCAATCATATCGTCCGATAAACTACACCCCTGAATTATTCCTGTCCTAGTAGTTGCGGTTTAACACCGTATGTACTTTTCCTTGAGTTATCTTTTATATGAATCTAACTGAGTTAAAACTAAAACAAATAAGTGAAGTTATTGAAATCGCCGAGTCTCTCGGGCTTGAAAATGTAGCCAGATCACGAAAGCAGGATTTGATTTTTGCCATCTTGAAAAAACAGGCAAAGGCTGGCGACGATATATCAGGCGACGGCGTTCTGGAAATTTTACAGGATGGTTTTGGTTTTTTACGGACACCGGGTTGTTCTTATCTAGCGGGTCCTGACGACATTTATGTTTCACCCAGTCAAATCAGACGATTTTCTTTAAAGACCGGCGATACGATTAGCGGAAAGATTAGACCCCCCAAAGATAACGAACGCTATTTCGCAATGCTCAAGGTTGACCAGATCAATTTTGAACCCCCCGAAAATACCAAAAACAAGATCACCTTCTCAAACCTGACCCCCTTATTCGCTAAACAACGATTCGTCCTTGAACAGGGCAATGGCACCAGCGAAGATTTAACCGGCCGCATGATAGATTTGATCGCTCCTATCGGAAAAGGCCAGCGCGGTTTGATCGTATCGCCGCCTAAAGCCGGTAAAACCATGATTCTGCAAAGCTTGGCGCAGGCGATTGCGGAACAGAATCCCGAATGCTATCTCATTGTTTTACTGATAGATGAGCGTCCCGAAGAAGTCACGGAAATGGAGCGTTGCGTTCGCGGTGAAGTTATTTCCAGCACCTTCGACGAACCGGCAACCCGGCACGTACAAGTTGCAGAAATGGTAATCGAAAAAGCGCGTCGATTAGTCGAGCATAAACACGACGTGGTCATTTTGTTAGACTCGATTACACGTCTGGCCCGAGCTTATAACACTGTCGTACCTTCGTCAGGCAAGATCTTAACCGGCGGTGTCGATGCGAATGCGCTGGAAAAACCGAAACGCTTCTTTGGGGCGGCACGGAATATAGAAGAAGGCGGCAGTTTGACTATTATAGCCACTGCGCTGGTTGATACCGGATCAAGAATGGACGAGGTCATCTACGAGGAATTCAAAGGTACCGGCAACATGGAGTTGCATCTGGATCGCAAAATTGCCGAGAAAAGAATTTATCCGGCGATTAATATCAACCGTTCCGGCACACGTCGGGAAGAGTATTTGGTTGATCCCGATACTTTGCAAAAAACCTGGATCTTGCGCAAGATTCTTCAACCCATGGATGAAACCGCAGCTTCAGAATTCCTGATCGGCAAGCTTAAAGACTTTAAAACCAACGCAGAATTTTTCGATTCGATGAAGCGGTAGGTTTTACAAGACAGATACACAAAGCGCAACATCATTTGGTGTTGCGCTTTGTGTCGTTAAAGGCTAATGATCAAGCCTTTGGCGGCACATAGCCTTCCGGCATTTCGTTGTTACCTTCAAACAGAAACTTGGTCCTTTCCTCGGCTAAAAATGCTCGGGCTTTCGGGTCAAAGCTGGCCAATTTTCCCTCATTAATCAGCATGGTTTGCTTGGCTAACCATTCCTTCCAGGCTTGTTTGGATACTTTTTCAAATATTTCCTGACCTTTGGGACCCGGAAAAGGCGGTGCATCCAAGCCTTCGGTCTCTATTCCCAATTTTACACATTTAACCAGTCTCGTCATTTTATTCTCTTGTGTGATTGTTGAAGCAGCAGCTTAATCGGCGCGGCTAAGCCAAGCTTATTAACCTGTTCAGCTTTATACCAGACAGATTGATCGGCTTCCATCACAATATTTATAGGGTTATCGGATTGAATAAGTAGCGGTGTGTAATCCAAATGATAATGGGAAAAGGTGTGGCGACGGGTTGCCAGCGTCTGTTGATCGGCAATATGAATACTCTTGGTTAAGCACCAGTCGTGCGCCGCCTTAATGCTGTCGAATTCGGGCAGGCTCCACAAACCGCCCCAGATACCGGTTGGGGGTCTTTTTTCCAGCAATATCCGGTTGTCGGCATCACTCAGCAGTAAAAAGATAAGTTGCTTGACCGGCAAGGTTTTGGCAGGTTTCGGCGTCGGGAATGCCGAACTATTACCGGCAAGTCTAGCTAAACAATCGGCATTAAGCGGACAGGCCGCACAAGCAGGCTTGCTGCGGGTGCAGAGGGTTGCGCCCAAGTCCATCATGGCCTGAGTGTAATCCGCGACACGATCGATAGGGGTTAGTCTGGCGCTGATGGCCCATAGTTCCTTGTTGACTGCGCTATTGCCCGGCCAGCCGGAAACGGCTCTAAATCGGGTTAGCACTCTTTTGACATTACCGTCGAGAATCGGGTGGCTTTTATTAAAGGCGATGCTCAATATGGCTCCCGCGGTTGACAGGCCTATGCCGGGTAATGCGATAAGTTCATCTGGCGTATCGGGAAAACGGCCCCGTTCGGCAATAAGTTGCGCTGTTTTGTGCAGGTTGCGGGCGCGTGCGTAGTAGCCCAGCCCCGACCAAAGATGGAGAACTTCATCAACAGGCGCGTTCGCCAAACTTGCTATGTCTGGGAATTTTGCAATAAAAGTATTGAAATAAGGAATAACGGTAGCGACCTGGGTTTGCTGCAACATGGTTTCGGAAAGCCACACGCGGTAAGGCGTAAGATTTTTTTGCCAGGGCAGGTCCTTGCGACCGTATTGATCGAACCAGGCGAGGATGTTCTGTTGAAAAGCGGATGGACTCATAAGAGGCAAAAGACGAAAGATGAAGGGCGAAGGGTTGCGTAGTTTAAGGGCTGTTTTTTTCGCCCTGTGACTCTCGCCTTTTGTATGCTCCCCCTCATTTCAACAGACCTTTCAACAGATTGCCCAGGCCAGGGCCTATTTTTTTGTCGAGTTTATCGATTAGTTTTTCAACCTTGGCTTTGTTCTTATCGGTCAATAATGAAGCTATGTTTATCGTATACGTCGGGTTGCTGAGCGTTCCTGCAATATCAATGGCTACAGCGCCTTTAACTTGTTCCGGCTCAGCGCTAGCGGCATCTGAATCAAGCAATTTTGCATCGATTTTATAGTCCAGCGCTTCAGAATTGAGGTTTACGTTGCCTTTGCCGTCGACACGCAATTTGGAGGACTTGGCCGCAAGGTCGTTATTCTGGATCAGGCCGTTAGTGATCGTGGCCGTGCCGCTCATCTCCGAAAATAGCGTCTGGTCGTTTTTATTGTCCGAGGACAAAGCAGAACCTTTAATGATCGCCTTGCCTTCATCAATGATTTTTTGCAGATTAAAACCTTTGATCACTCCGTCTTTGAACAGGAAACTTAACTGGCCGTTGAGCGACGCTTTCAATTCGTCTGCTTTGCGCCCCTGCCCTTGCAGCTGCGCGGATACGTCAACAATGCCACTCATTTTAGCTTCACCCTTGTAATCTTTCAGCAAAGGTTCGATTTGTACATGGTCTATTTTTTCGGTTACAGCCAATGCCGGTTTGTCGCCATGCGTATCCATGCTGAGATTGCCGGAATAGCTACCTTGGTAAAACTGTTTGACCGATTGTTGCGTGGTAACTACGCCGTTTTTACTGCTCAAGTTTATATGGATGTCCTGCATTGCCAAACTCTTGACTTTAAGTTTGACGAGCGACACTGTGCCATCGGCATTGAGTTTTCTCAAGGTTTCAACAGGCAAAGCGGAAAGGCCGGCAGCCAATAAAACGGCAGGGCTGGCGATGGATTTGGATGATTTATCGGCAGGGGACAAATAACGATCGACATCAAGCGTATCAATGTCCAAGTTGAAGCTGACAATCGATTGGGCAAAGTCTTTAATACTGATAGCGCCTTTAATCTGGGTATCGTCCAGGGTTAGTCCCAGATTTTGCAGATCGGCCGAGTCGGCTGTCGCGGTCAAGTCAAAGTTGGCGGATAGCTTGCCTAGGGCATTGGCATCCTGCATTGCGGGCAGGGAGATCGCCAGTTGCTGCAACACTTTGGCGGGACTGAATGGCGCAACGGTCACAGGCCCTTGAAAAGAGGGTTTGTCCTTAATAGAAGTGCCGGTCATTTCGGCAGTAGCGAGCGTCACATCGCCCGATTTGAGCTGCAACCCGTAAATTTTGGCCGTTTGTTGGTTCATATCCAGCGTTGCGTCGGCGATGGTTAAGGCCGTTGTTAACGATTTTCCGGGAACGCTTTCGCCTGACGACGTTACTTGCAGATCGCTATGGCGCAGCGCAAAAGTATCGAGTTTTTCATTAACGGTTAATTCGGTGTTTAGTTTGATGGCTTGGATCGACTTGGACCCGGCTTCCAAAGCGGTCATGGAAACGGCGATGCTTGCCGGTTCATCAAAGGCAAATTTATCGGTATTCAGGTTAAGGTCTTTTAGTTCGATGTGCTTTTCGGTTGTCAGGTCGTCCCAGTTAATCCGGGCATTTTCAATAGCCATGCCGCCGATAGTAAACGTCACCGGTGTTGCTGTGGGGACGGGTTGTTCATCCTGTTTGTCGACGACAGCGGGTACCACGGGTTGGGTGGATAGGTCATCCCAGTTGGCGATGCCCTGTTTATTCCTGGCAAGATTTAAAATCAGGCCTTTTAAAACAATGCGGCTGACTTCTATTTTTTTTGATAAAAGCGGCAGTAACAGCACTGTCACATTGCTTTCTTCAATGGTCGCAAAGGGGCGGTCTTGAAACCCCGGCGCATTGCTCAGGGCAATTTTTCCTGTTGAAATGCCGAACCAGGGGAACAGCGAGAGTTTTAATTCGCCGTCCAATATTAGCTCCCGGCCGGTTTTGTCTTTAACGGCGGCGGCAATTTCAGGTTTAAAGTCATTGGGGTCGATGACGAATGGCAGGATGCAGGCGAGGACTATCAGCAGCAAAATCATTGCGGCAATTGTCGATAGGATGATTTTGAACGGTTTTCCCACACTATTCTCCTTGCGTAAAAAATGTAATGACGATCAATTATGGAATATGATTATCTACTTATAACAGCTGTTGCCAGTTAAACGCTAATTGGGTAGAGTCTAAATCAGTGTCTGTTTATTATAATTAAAAAATGAGGTGTAAAAATGTTGCATTTAGCTAGATTTGCTGCAATTGCGGTTCTTGTATGGTTTTATATGACCGCAAAGGAAAAGGGGGAATCACCTATTAACTGGGCTATCACAGGGCTGATTGGCTATTGGATTACCTGGTGGATGGTTAAGCTGACGGTGGTTTCCGCTTTATCGGGCATGGTTGCTAAAAATCCCACAGGAACTTTTTTGCTTGTGCAAATACCCGCTTTATGTGCGATCGGTGCGGCTTTTTTAATCAGAAAGAAGTTGTTGGCGGATGCTGCTGAAAAAGATTAAACAGGTAGGTAAGACGCGGCCACTGCTTTATTCGTGGGATTAATTTTCCTGTTATTTTGATTAATAACGTTCAAAAAAGTATAACGCTGTAAGACTCGGGATGAGGTGAAGCGGCGTTTTCTTTGATTCTAAGGGGGAAGATAAATTGATGCGAGACTAGCTCCCAAAGCTGATTTTGCCGTCAATAAGCCGAAAAACAGTTTTACCCCGTTCCTCGTGGGCCTTCCATATCTGAGTGCCGATCCGGACTTCAACACCGTTACAGAGAGTCTGTTCCACAACAACTTTGGCATATTCCGCAAACGACATTTCGGCGAGAAGGCTTTCCTGATCGGCTTGGTGCCGGGCAATTTCGGTCGTCAGATTGTCCAAGGTACGGCGGGCCTTATCCAACAGTCCGTTTTTGTCTTTTTCGGGATTGTTTTCAATGAAGGTAATAATCTTTTTTATATCGTCCTGATTTTTTTCATTTGTCTCAATCTCACGTTTAATGCCGTCCAGTTGCTGCTGGGTATGCGGATTCAAGCCTGCCTGAATATAGGTTTTGATACCGGCATCAGAGCCAATTGAGACCGCTTGTATTAGCATCATTGCACGGGCGCTGCCGCCGATGATGAGTCCCTTTTTTCCGCCGGGCTTTCCAACTAAAATTTGATTCATCGCAGTCAATTGATTATTCATGGAATATTCTTCAATGACGATGCTGGTGCCGGCTTCAATACTGACATATTTGGCAAAACGGGCACTAACCGAACCTTTGCAAGAAATTTTTCCTCCCATTGATAGTGTCGAAGCAGCGCTGGAATCACTGTTGCCAATCAGGCCGCCTTTGATACTGATATTGCCACCGGCTTCCAGTTCCGCAGCTTCAACGGTTCCGCCTACGAATATGTCGTTTAATGCGTAAACCTTCATTCCTTCCATAACATCACCCAAAATATTAATCGTACCGTCGAAGCTTAAGTTTCCGGACGAGATATTCACCTGAGGCACGGTGATAGTGGGTGACACCATAACGCCATTAGGAATCAGCAGTGGCTGGCCGACGATCGCAGACAGCAATAAGTCGTTATCGTCAGGATCAAACATGGAGCCTTTTAGTTCCGAGGTAAAAGGCGTATTTTGGCTGGGCTTTGGGATAAGTATTTGCCCCAGGATGTTTTGCCCGTTTTTTCCTTCGGTTGGGAGGGTGCGGCGCATGAGCGGATCGCCTTGCTTCACCAGAATAAGACTCCCAAGATTACGAAAATCGGCGATGCCGTGTTCATTTATTTGGGGGCGTCGTTCTTGCATTTCCGGCATCAGGCTATGGAATTGCGCATCAAGACCCGGCACGGCCGGCGTGCCTTGAGCAATGATGTAATCGGTGGCTTTGCCTTCTTTCAGGACGGCTTCGATTTCAGCGCTCGTGATAAGGCCGCTGACGATGCCTTTTTCTTTCAGGGATCGACGAATATGATCAAAGGTGACCGGAGCGCCCCCATACGCAGGGGTCATGGTGAGCCAGGCGATCATCTTATCGTCGGAGACTTTGATGATGAATTCGCCATCCCGGCGCTCACCGATTTCCAGGATAAAGCCGGCATTGCTGTTGTTGTAGGTCTGCACTAAACGCGAAAGCGCTTTTTCATCCAGAAACAGGTCGGATTGGTTCTGCCTGGCCAGTATTTCCCTTACCGCAGTTGCATCAAGAGTAACCTTATCTCCATCTGGTTCGTACACGGCAAGTAATTTATTGTCTCCGTCCAGTCTGAATGTCAGTGCATCTTTATGTGTCACTTCGATCACTGTTCGCTCCTTAGACAAAACGCGTAACGCTACCGGATATAAAAATATTTTGCATGGTTTAAATTTAATTATGTGAAGCTTGTCACAGTTTTATGGGCGTAAGACGTTATAGCTGCTCAAGTCGGTTTATGAAGTTCCGGACACTACAAAGACTGGGCTAATACAGAAAATGCTAGTGGCGGCAGGGTGGTATAACGCGGCATTCGGTGAAAAGTAAAAACCAGTTGTGCTCAGCTCGCGCGTTATACCTGGTATCTTCATCAAGTTCCACCGTACCAAGAGTCGAAAAACGCTTTGCTTTGTTTGCAGACATATCTTGTTTCGTGCTTCGATTATGTTGAGAATAGCCGCACATTATCGAGTAACACCCAATATCACCATGAACCTAAAAAAACGCCTGGATATTTTTGACCGACTGGCCGCAGCCATACCTGAACCGACCACGGAACTGCACTACACCAGCACCTTTGAATTATTAATTGCGGTTGTTTTATCGGCTCAGGCGACCGATAAAGGCGTCAACAAAGCGACCGCCAAATTATTTCCCGTCGCCAATACGCCTGGCGATATTTTGGCGCTGGGCGAGACGGGCTTGAAAGAGTACATCAAGACCATCGGGCTGTTTAATAGCAAGGCCACCCATATCATCACGCTTTGCAGACAGTTGCTTGATAAGCATGCAGGCGAGGTGCCGGAAACGCGGGAAGAGCTGGAGGCGCTGGCGGGAGTCGGTAGAAAAACCGCCAATGTTATATTGAATACCGCCTTTGGACGGCATACGATTGCGGTGGACACGCATATCTTCAGGGTTGCCAATCGTACCGGTATTGCGCCCGGTAAAAATGTGCTGGAGGTGGAACGCAAACTGGATAAATGGGTGCCTAAACAACATAAGAAAGATGCGCATCATTTACTGATTTTGCATGGCCGGTACACCTGCATTGCCAGAAAGCCGCGTTGCGAAAGCTGTGTTATTGAAGATTTGTGCGAGTATGAGCATAAAACCGGACATCAAGATGACGACACGGCAAAAGGGGCAACCAGTCGATTTATTGAATAGAAGGATATTCATTCTTTATTCAGTCGATTTTGATATGATGAGCGGCATTCGATACGTTCTGCGTATCGATTCATCTTCCGGGTTAACAGCCGGGAACGAATTGAAGCTCGATGTTTTTATCTCAACACTCTGGAGTCAACATGAAAAAAATCAATAAAACACCTCTAGCTGCTGCAATGGGTGCTGCTTTTTTGTCTACTTTTGCTGCAACTGCGGTTAATGCCGAAGCTAATCCTTTCGGTATGACTGAAATGTCTGCCGGTTACATGCAAGTTGCTGCTGCCGATAAAGCGGCTGAAATGAAATGCGGCGCGGAAATGGGCGGCATGGAAAAACCTAAGGCGGCGGAAGGCGCATGTGCAGGCAACAAAAAAACCGATGGCGCTAAAGCGACTGAAGGAAAATGCGGCGAAAGCAAATGCGGCGCCATGATGCAAGGCGGCAAAATGAAACCCGGTATGGAAGCGGCTTGCGGCGCGATGATGAAAGGCAAAGAAGGCTCATGCGGCAACATGCCTAAAGACGCAACCGGCAAATAAACCTAAGCGTAGTACTCGGGAGGGCATGATCATCATGCCCTCCAATTCCCCCTCAAATCAAATCAAGGTGTTCTTATGGACACAACCCAAAATCTCGTTCACGGCGCCGGTTTAGGTCTTAGGCGGTCTTTTTTAAGCCAGATTGTCGAATCCCCACCCGAAGCGGTCGACTTTTACGAAGTCGCGCCGGAAAACTGGATCACCATCGGCGGAAAATACGCCAAACAATTTCGCGCGATGACCGAGCGCTTCGATTTTATCTGTCACGGTTTGTCGCTGTCGATAGGCAGCACCGACCCGCTCGATGAAAGTTTCGTTCGTGAAGTCAAACAGTTCATGGCCGAACATCACATCAAATTTTACAGCGAACATCTAAGTTATTGCAGCAAAGACGGGCATTTATACGACCTGATGCCGATTCCGTTTACCTCGGAAGCGGTGACTCACGTCGCCGGTCGGATCAAGCGCGTTCAGGATATTCTGGAGCAAAAGATAGCCATCGAAAACGTGTCCTATTACGCCGCCCCCGGTCAGGAAATGGCTGAGATCGATTTTTTCAATGCCGTTATCGAAGAAGCGGACTGCGATGTGCTGATCGACATCAATAATATTTACGTGAACAGCGTTAACCACGGTTACGATGCCGAAGCTTTTTTAAAAGCCATGCCCGCGCACCGTATCGCTTATGCGCATATCGCCGGGCATTATGTCGAGGCTGAGGATTTTCTGGTCGATACCCACGGCGCTGAGGTGGTTGACCCGGTCTGGAAGCTGTTAGGCAAGGCCTATGAGCTTTACGGCGTGTTTCCGACGCTGTTGGAGCGGGATTTTAATATCCCGGCCATGGACGAATTAGTCAAGGAAGTTAACACCATCAGCGCTATACAAAAAGCCTGGGAAACCCAACATGCAAAGCAATTCGCTTGAATCTGGTATGAAAATCGATTTTAAAGCCAAACAGCTTGAGTTTGCGGCGTACATCAGGGATCCCGAAAACAATCCGCCGCCCTCCGATGTCCAGCCGCAACGCATGGCGATGTATCGCGAACTCTTTTTTAACAATATCGACAGCTTTTTGTCGGCCAACTTTCCGGTGTTGCGGACGCTACTGAATGACCGGCAATGGTTTGAGCTGGGGCAGGATTTTTTTGCCAAGCATATCAGCCGCTCGCCGCATTTTTCGGAAATCCCGGAAGAGTTTCTGGATTATCTGCAAAACGAGCGGGACAGTGCGGAAGATTTTCCGTTTATGCTGGAGCTCGCGCATTACGAATGGGTGGAAATGGCCTTATCCATCGCCAAGGAAACCGTACCCGACTATCGCCAGAACCCGGATAACCTGCAAAATTTGCGCATCCGGCTGTCGCCTTTGGCTTGGCCGCTAGCCTATCAATACCCCGTCCAGAAAATATCGTCCGCTTTTTTACCTGAAACGGCGCCGGAACTGGCCACCTTCCTGGTTGTTTATCGCAATCCGGATGACGAGGTTAATTTTATAGAAATCACCCCGATCACTTACCGGTTGCTGCAAATAATTCAGGAGCATGAAGAGGTGTTGGCAGCGGATTGCCTAAAGCAGGTTGCCGAGGAATCGAATCACCCCAATCCTGAAATGATTATGGCTGGCGGCTTGCAAATATTAAAAGAACTGGCTGAGAAGACGGTTATTACCGTTGTTGTTTGAACCCGGATTGACGTTACTGTCTACCTAATTTGTAATACACCACGAAGTTCAAGAAGAAACCCAAAGTAATAACTTCGTGTTCTTCGTGGTGATATGTTTTAGGTCGATGCGAATGGGCTACTGACTCAAGCCAATCAGTTAGCCTGCTGCGGTGCCCTGGAAAAATCCGGACCTTTAGGATGGGCATTCTGTTGCAGGCAATGATAAGCCGCATTCTCATACTTGATGACTAAAGATTGGGCATTTTTATGCTCACCGATAAACTTCTCGGCTTCCTCGGCGGTCAAATCCTTCATCAAAAATTTGGCTATGCACATGCAAGGCGTGGCGTAGCGCACTTTATCGAATTCTTTGTTGGTCGAATTTTTCAATTCCCTGTCTACGCATTGGCTGGCGAAATCATGCTCAAACTTGTGCTTTTGTATATCGGTTACTTCGCCATCGTGGGAGTGATCGAATGGATTATGCACAACGTTGGCGGCTGCCGGTTTCGCCGCGGCGGTTTTTTGTTCATCATCCGAACAGCCGGTAACCGCCAGTGCGATAACCATGCTGGTCAGGGCGGCAAAAAAGAAATTCTTGGTAAAGGTAGGCGTTTTCATAAGTTTAAATCGTAAATAGTTTCAGAATTTAATAGTAAGGTTAATCGAACTTTATCATTTTATTAAGACTCGTTCTACTCATCTTCGTCGTTCATATCAAGATGTTTACAAATAGCGCTACTCGTTGCGCGTCTGTTTTCGTTATCATGGGGCTTTTCATTCGTGACCTTCACCCATGTCTTTTATTAAAAACCTCGAACCCGAATTTGCAGCGCTGCCTGATGAGCTAAGAGCGACGGTAATTGCTTCACTGACAAAATGGGATGAACGGGTTACGGAGCTTAAGCTCAATATCACGCAAACGCCGGCGTTTAGTGCGGCTATCGTCAAGGTCTGGTGTTCCAGCCTGTTTGTTGCCGAAAGCTGTATCCGCAAGCCCGAGTTGCTGATCGATCTGGTCAATTCCGGCGATTTATCGGCAATTTATAATGAAAACAGTTATACCGAAAAATTAGCGTGCAAGCCGGTTGAGACGCAAGCCGAGTTAATGACAAAACTGCGCGACTTCCGGCGCAGGGAAATGGTCAGGATTGCCTGGCAGGATTTGGCCGGATGGGCCGAATTATCCGAAACGCTGACTAATCTATCGTGGCTGGCGGATGCCTGTATCCAATATGCGCTGGATTTTCTCTATCAGGAAGCCTGCGAACTACGTGGCACGCCGTTATTATCCGACGGCAGCGCGCAGCAGATCGTGGTGTTGGGCATGGGCAAGTTGGGTGCCTATGAATTGAATTATTCTTCGGACATCGACCTGATTTTTGCCTACGCCGAAGACGGCGTGTTGCAGGACAGGAAAGAAACCACCTACGGCGAGTTTTTCACCAGGCTGTGCCGCAATCTGGTGAAAGTCCTGGACGAGATCACCGTAGACGGCTTCGTATTCCGCACCGATATACGCTTACGGCCTTATGGTGACAGCGGGCCGATCATCATGACTTTTGACGGCATGGAAAACTATTACCAGACCCAGGCTCGGGAATGGGAACGTTATGCGATGATCAAGGTGCGTCAGGTCGCCGGCGACTTTAAAACCGGCGCGCAGCTGATGGTCATGTTCAGGCCTTTTGTCTACCGGCGTTATCTCGATTACGGCGCGTTTGAAGAATTGCGCTCGCTAAAGGCGCAGATCACCCAGGAGTTGCGGCGCAAAGACCGCATGGAAAATATCAAGCTAGGCCCCGGCGGCATACGCGAAATCGAGTTTATCGGGCAGGCGTTTCAACTGATACGTGGGGGCAACGACAAAGCCTTGCAAACCCGCCCCATTCTGGATGTGTTGCAACTATTGGGCGAGCGGGAGTTGCTGGCGCCAAAAGACGCAGACCAGCTAAACCAGTCATACCGTTTTCTGCGCCGAGTGGAAAACCATATCCAGCAATATCAGGACCAACAAACCCACGATTTGCCGACAGACTCCGCAATGCAGCGAATATTGGCATATTCGCTGGATTATGCGGACTGGACCGGCTTTAAACAGGACCTGGACAAGGTAAGAGCGCAGGTACACGAAGTATTCGACCAGGTTTTTTCGTTATCGAAACAGGATGGTTCGACAGGCTCATCACGAACGGGAATAATTTGGGCTTGCGTGGCGGATGAGTCGGAGTTGATGGGGCATCTAAAAGAATGCGGCATTCAAGACACCGGCAGCATACTCGCCGCGATCAAAGACTTTAAAAATTCCATAGCCGTCAGAAGGCTGACGGCCAAAGGCGCGGGCGTGCTTGACCGATTAATGCCGCAATTGATAGAGGCCATGCAGCAGGTCGATAACCCAGATGAAACCCTGATGCGGATACTCGGCTTGTTTGAGGCGGTCGCGGGCCGGAATGTGTATTTATCGTTATTGTCTGAAAACCCCGGAGCCTTGGCGCAATTGATCAAGCTGTCATCGGCCAGCCCATGGATTTGCGATTATTTATCGCAATGCCCGGTGTTGTTCGACGAACTGCTGGATACCCGTTCCCTGTACGAGCCGCTCAAAAAAGCCGATCTTGACCAACAGCTTAAGGTATTGCTGGCTCAAATTGAGGTACAGGATCTTGAGCAGCTGATGGTGGTACTACGCCAGTTCAAGCAATTGAATGTGCTGAGAGTGGCCGCCGCCGACATTATGGGTGCAATCCCGCTGATGGTGGTCAGCGATTACCTGACCTATATCGCCGAAAGCATCGTCGGGCATGTTGTCGAACGTGCGTGGCTGATGCTGACCGACAAGCATGGTTTGCCGCCGGTGCCGAGCCAGTTCCCGACTGGCTTGCGGCATACACACCATCCCTGGCGATATACCGATAATGCCGCGATAGGCTTTGCGGTTATCGGTTTCGGCAAACTGGGCGGGATCGAGCTGGGTTACGGTTCCGACCTGGATTTGGTGTTTTTGTACGATTGCCTGGACGGCAATGCGATGACCGACGGAGGCAAGCCGATTTCCTGCGCCCAGTTTTACGGCCGCTTGGGGCTGAAAGTCCGGCATATTCTCGATACCAAGATGCTGTCCGGCGTACTCTACGAAGTGGATATGCGTTTGCGGCCCAATGGCGATTCCGGCTTACTGGTCAGTCATATCAACGCCTATGAAGAGTACCTGAAAAACCAGGCCTGGACCTGGGAGCTGCAAGCGCTGGTCAGGGGCCGGTTTATCGCCGGGGATGCGCAACTGAAAGAACAGTATGAGGCCATACGCAGCCGGATTTTGAGTTTGCCCAGGGATACCGAGAGCTTGAAAAAAGAAGTCCGCGAGATGCGCGAGAAAATGCGCGAGGCCCTGTCTACCAAAGATAAGGACAAGTTTGACCTAAAACAAAGCAAAGGCGGTATTGCTGATATTGAGTTTATAGTACAATTTGGTGTATTGGATCAGGCGGCCCTTAATGTAGCGTTGACGACTTATACTGATAATGTAAGACTGCTTGAAGGTCTGCAACAGCAGGGATTTATGTCCAAAGCCGATGCGGAAACACTTAAAAACGCTTACTGCACCTATCGGGATTTCGGGCATAAACAGGTTTTACAAGGCGATAAGGCTGTTATAGATGAGGCCGAGGTCGCCGAAATGAGCGCCGAAGTCGAGCGGATTTGGCATGAGTACATGGAGTAGCGGGAGTTCATCAAATTAAGATGGAACGCGGATGACGCTGATAGTTATGATTACCGCGGATAATTATAACTATTTAGACGTTACTGAAAGTGGGTTGGGTCTTAAGACTTAGTAATAAATCTAAAGTTTAAACGCAAAAAAGAAAAATCTTATTTAATCATAATGATCAGCGTCATCAGCGTTCTATTTTGGCTGCTGAGTAGTAACAAATAAATTTAATATTGGAGAATAAATGATGACAATGGACGATAGAGACGGCGTTATTTGGCTGGACGGACAATGGGTTGAGTGGCGCGAAGCTAAAGTCCATGTGTTGACGCATACCTTGCACTACGGATTGGGCGTGTTTGAAGGCATAAGAGCTTATCATGCGGAAAAAGGCACGGCGATTTTCAAGATGCAGGATCATACCGATCGCCTGTTCCGTTCCGCGCATATCATGAATATGAAAATGCCTTATGGCAAAGACGAGCTGAATCAAGTTCAGCGCGATGCGGTTGCCAAGAACAATTTGGACAGCGCCTATATTCGCAGCATGTGCTTTTTAGGCTCCGAAGGCATGGGCTTGAGAGCCGACAACCTGAAAGTGCATGTCATGGTTGCCGCATGGTCGTGGGGCGCGTATCTGGGCGCGGAAAGCATCGAGCAGGGCATCCGCATCCGCACCTCGTCTTATACCCGCAACCATCACAACAGCACCATGTGCAAAGCCAAAGCGAACGGCAATTACATTAATTCCATCCTTGCGTTACAAGAAGCGCGCGCCAATGGCTACGATGAAGCGTTGATGCTGGATCATGAAGGCTTCGCGGCGGAAGGCAGCGCCGAAAACCTGTTTATCGTGCGTAACGGCAAAATTTACACGCCCGAAACCACTTCCGCATTGGAAGGCATTACCCGCGATACGGTCATGACCATTGCCAGAGAGCAGGGTTATGAAGTCATTGAGAAACGCATCACCCGCGACGAAATTTACGTGGCCGATGAAGCGTTTTTTACCGGCTCCGCGGCTGAAGTGACGCCGATCAGGGAGCTGGATAATCGCGCAATCGGCTCCGGTAGCCGCGGGCCGGTCACCGAGAAATTGCAGTCTCTGTATTTCGACTACGTCCATGGACGCAGAGACGATCATGCCGATTGGCTGACGTACGTAGCTTAATGGTTTTTTTAAAAAAAAATTTAACCACGAAGACACGAACGGCTGCATGGACAGATTTTTGCTCCATGCAAAATCTGCATTTCCCACATCCTTGTGGGTTATGCTGGAGATAGAGCAATGCAGGAGCAATTGCCGAGATCACGAAGTTTTATGTTTCTTTCTTCGTGATCTTCGTGGTTTATAAAATATATAGTCATTTAAGGTCTTGAAAAAATATCACAAGATTCTAGTCGTCGGCCCCTCCTGGGTCGGCGATATGGTGATGGCGCAAAGCCTGTTTATCGCCCTGAAAAACACCCACCCGGACTGCCGGATTGACGTGCTGGCTCCGTCATGGACATTATCCCTGCTGGAAAGAATGCCCGAAGTGACCAACGCCATCGCCATGCCATTGCCGCGCGGCAAGTTCGGCTTGATGGAGCGCATCAAACTGGGCTTAAGCCTGCGTTCGGAAGGCTACGATCAGGCCATCCTGCTGCCCAATTCCTGGAAATCCGCAATCCCCCCGTTCTTCGCCAATATTCCCATCCGTACCGGTTACATCGGTGAATGCCGTTGGGGGCTGCTTAACGATGCCAGAAAATTGGATAAAAACCTGCTGACCATGACCGTGCAGCGCTTTGTCGCTCTGGGATTGCCAGCCGATGCGCCTATGCCGCCGGTATGTCCGCAGCCTGCGCTAACGATCAGCAAAGACCGGCAACAGGCGGTTATCGATAAGTTCAGGCTAACACCATCAGCAAAAATCCTGGCCTTATGCCCGGGTGCGGAATACGGCCCGGCAAAGCGCTGGCCGACCGAGTATTACTCCGAAGTCGCCCGGCATAAAATCGACCAAGGCTGGCAGGTTTGGCTGTTCGGCTCCGATAAGGATAAAGCCGTCGCAGAACAAATCAACCGGGAAGCTTCCGGCTTTTGTACCGACTTTACCGGCAGGACATCCGTGGCCGAAGCGGTTGATTTAATGTCGCTGGCCAATACTGTGGTGAGCAATGATTCCGGCTTGATGCATGTCGCAGCTGCGTTGGACAAAAAAATCATCGCCATTTACGGCTCATCGGATCCGGGTTTTACGCCGCCGCTGAACGACAAGGCCCGTGTTATCTCGTTGAGTCTCGATTGCGCGCCCTGCTTCAAGCGCGACTGTCCGCTAGGCCATACCCATTGCCTGACCGGTATCACGCCCGATCAGGTGCTTGAATATATAACGCTTACCCAGTCAGGGCGTAAGTGAAAATTGCCATCGTAAAGCTTTCGGCGCTGGGAGACATCGTCCATGCGATGGTGGCGTTACAGTTCATCAAGGCGTACTCCCCGGAAATTCAGATCGACTGGATAGTTGAGGAACGCTTTGCCGAGGTTTTAAAAAACAATCCCGACATCGATAACATTCTGACGGTTAACCTGAAAGCTTTAAAAACCAACAAGGCCGGAATTTTTGCGCAGCTCAAGAAAATTCGCGGCTATGCAAGTAACAACTATGACCTGGTTATCGATGCCCAAGGGCTGATCAAGTCGGCCGCCACCGCCAAGATTATAGGAAAGCGCATTGCCGGATTCGACGCCGATTCAATCAGGGAAAAAGCCGCGTCATGGCTTTATGACATCAAAATCACCTGCGCTTACGATGCCAACACCATCGACAGAAATGCCTTGATACTGTCCAGCCCCTTAGGCATCGACATCAGCACCGAGCAAATCCTCAACAAAAAACCGTTTTTGTTTTTTAACAACGAAGACCCGCAAATTTATGACTACCTGTTAAAAGACCGGATCAATATTGTGCTGGTGATCGGTTCAACTTGGGACAGCCGCAATTATCCGGCCGCCAAGTTTGTAAAAATAGCAGAAGCGTTGCAGCAAAACTGCTTGGTCGTCTGGGGTAGCGAGCAGGAAAAAGCCGCCGCGGAATGGATGGCGACGCAATCCGAGCTGATTAAAGTCATGCCCAAGCTGGATTTGAATAGCCTGAAGGCATTGATTGCCAAGGCTGATTTACTGATCGGCAATGATACCGGGCCGACCCACATGGCTTGGGGATTAAACAGGCCGTCAATCACCATTTTCGGCCCGACGCCGGTCAGCCGGGTTTACCAGACCGACATCAACCAAGTGGTCAAGTCGGCTTCAATCGTCAATCCGTATAAACTCGACAAGCAGGATTATTCGATTAAGGATATTGATGAGCAGGAGATTATCAAGCAGGCGAAGTTTTTATTGTCGTTGTGAAAAAAGAAGGCATGCTTGGGGGCGAAGGCTCATTATTTCTGTAATGAGCCAAAATTTCAGTATTCGGGGACTTTAACAGATAGTCCTGTAGGCCGGAAACGCCACCTCGCGCTACGCGCTTGGATGGCCTTATTCCGGCCTACGCCATTTTGATCGGGTTGGGGGGCGGACCCAATCTCGTCACCCCGACCCGATTGTCATCCTATTTCTTTGCCGCTTGCATCTTCAGCAACGCTTGTTTCTTCTTTTTCGCCCGCTCCGCTTTTTCAGCTTCTTCTTGTTCCTTGCGTAAGCAGCGCGCATCGTAGCGCCGTTTTGCCTGCGCGGATTTTTGCGCCCGAGTCTTTTCGGTATTGCTTGGCGGCGCGGCTTGCATGATGATGCAATCGACCGGACAAGGTGCTATGCACAATTCGCAACCGGTACATTCCGAGGCTATAACCGTGTGCATCAATTTTGCCGCGCCCACTATCGCATCGACCGGGCAGGCGGCAATACATTTAGTACAACCGATGCAGTCTTTCTCGATAATAAACGCGATGCTTGCGGGCTTGTGCAGGCCGAATTCGGTATTCAGCGGCTTGGGAGAGACGCCTAATAAATCGGCCAGGTCGCGTATGCCCTCGTCACCGCCCGGTGGACACTGGTTGATGTCCGCCGCGCCCGAGGCGATGGCCTCGGCGTAGGGGCGGCAACCTTGGAAGCTGCATTGCCCGCATTGGGTCTGCGGCAGTAACGTGTTTATTCGGTCGATCAAGGTAAGGGATTCAGGTGCAACAGGCATGTTCCGGGCATTCTCATCGCGGCGATTGGCAATTGATAGTTCCCACGCTCCGGCGTGGGAATTCAGTTCGCAACGCTCCTGCGTTGCGGGACGCTGGAGCGTCTATACGGCGTTCCCACGCCGGAGCGTGGGAACGATAACGTAAGTTACTTAACCCGCATCCCCGGCTCGGCGCCTTCATCAGGACTCAAAACCCAAATATCCTTGCCGCCTGGGCCAGCGGCAAGCACCATGCCTTCGGACAGTCCGAAACGCATTTTTCTCGGCGCCAGATTGGCGATGACCAGGGTCAGTTTTCCTTCCAGATCTTCCGGGCTGTAGGCGGATTTAATCCCGGCAAAGATGTTGCGGGTTTCATCGCCGATATCCACGGTCAACTGCAACAACTTGTCCGCGCCTTCGACGTGATCGGCCTTGATGATTCTGGCGATACGCAAATCCAGTTTGGCAAAATCGTCAAACTCGATGGTGTCGGCTATCGGTTCGAATTTTTTAGCTTTTGGAGGCTCGGCGATTTTTTCCAGGTTTTCTTTGGAGGCTTCGATAATCGCCGCGATTTTATCAGCCTCAACCCGCGTCATTAGTGGTTTGAATTCGTTAATCGCGTGATTCAACAATGGCATGGCATCCACCGGCCAGGCTTGCGCTTCGATGTTTAAAAAGCTTTCCGCATTGCTCGCCAACACAGGAAGCACCGGTTTCAAATAAACGGCCAGCAGCCGGAACAGGTTGAGTCCCATGGTGCAGACTTCGTGCAGTTCTTGGTCCTTGCCTTCTTCCTTGGCGATCAGCCACGGTCTTTTCTCGTCGATATACTGATTGGCTTTATCGGCCAGCGCCATGATTTCGCGCATGGCTTTGCCGAATTCGCGGGCCTCGTAAAGTTCGGCAATTTGCGTGTTGGCGGTAACGAATTCATGGAACAGGGCTTGTTCCGAACATTGTTCCGACAACTTGTTATCAAAGCGTTTGGCGATAAAACCGCTGCAACGGCTGGCGATGTTGACCACTTTGCCGACCAGGTCGGAATTAACCCGTTGGCTGAAATCGTCAAAATTCAAGTCCAGATCATCGACCCCGGCGCTGAGCTTGGCGGCAAAATAATAGCGCAGGTATTCAGGATTCAAATGATCCAGATAGGTTCTGGCTTTGATAAAGGTGCCGCGCGATTTGGACATTTTTTCGCCGTTCACGGTTAAAAAGCCGTGGGCGAAAATCGCGCTGGGCGTTCTGAAATGCGCGCCGCTCAACATCGCAGGCCAGAATAAGGCATGGAAATAGATGATGTCTTTGCCGATGAAATGATACAGCTCGGCGTCGCTGTTTTTAGACCAGAATTCATTGAAGTCCAGTCCCTGCTTATCGCACAGGTTTTTAAAGCTGGCCATGTAGCCGATCGGCGCATCCAGCCAGACATAAAAATATTTGCCCGGCGCATCCGGAATTTCAAAGCCGAAATAGGGAGCGTCGCGGCTTATGTCCCATTGCTGCAAGCCGCCATCCAGCCATTCGGCCAGTTTATTGCTGACTTCGGGCTGCAAGTGACCGGCGTTGGTCCAATCGCGCAACATGTCGCTAAAGTTGGCCAGGTCGAAAAAATAATGTACGGAATCTTTATCGACGGGCTTTGCGCCGGAAATCGCCGAAACCGCGTTTTTCAGCTCGGTCGGCGCATAGGTTGTACCGCAGACTTCGCAGCCGTCGCCGTATTGATCGGCCGCGCCGCATTTGGGGCATTCGCCTTTGATAAAGCGGTCGGACAAAAACATGTTCTTAACCGGATCAAAGGCCTGGGTAATGGTGCGCGAGCTGATGTGTCCGGCATCGCGTAAACGCTCGTAAACCAGCGATGACAAGGCCTTATTTTCTTCGGAATGGGTGCTGTGGTAATTATCGAACGCCACGCTGAATTCGGTGAAGTCGGCCAGATGTTCTTTGCCGACCTGGGCGATCAGTTGTTCCGGGGTAATGCCTTCGCGATCGGCCCTGAGCATGATCGGCGTGCCGTGCGTGTCGTCGGCGCAAACGTAATAGCAGAGGTTGCCGCGTTGTTTCTGGAAACGCACCCAAATGTCGGTTTGAATGTATTCGACCAGATGGCCGAGATGAATGGGGCCGTTGGCGTAAGGCAGTGCGCTGGTGACGAGGATTTTTCTATCTGACATAGTGTAAAAGCTCAAGCAATTCGAAGGCAAAATTAGCTGGTTATTATGGCATAAAATAAACGCAAGCTGCGATTATCGGGCATCTAAAAAGTGCAATATAGCGGGGGAGTCGGTAAAATGTTTTGTATCTTGAGCTAAATGCTTGGTTATTGATCAGGCGCATTTTATTGACACCTATGGAGCATGGACATGGCAAGCATCGAAAAGGCTGATGTAGAAGATCTTCTGCAAACATTCATCGACCCCAACAATGGAACCGATCTGGTTTCGGCAAAATCGGTCAAAGCCATCGTTATCGATGGTAACAATGTCAGCGTTAAACTGGAGTTGGGCTATCCCGCCAAAAGCTATATCGCCGAACTCAAAGCCGCAGTTGAAGAGCATCTGAAAACATTGGCAGGCATCGGCGATGTCAGCGTTGAAGTCAGCGTAAAAATCCTTTCTCATGCCGTACAACAGGCATTAAAGCCGCTGCCCAACGTCAAAAACATTATCGCCGTGGCCTCCGGCAAAGGCGGCGTCGGTAAGTCGACGACGGCGGTCAATCTGGCACTGGCGCTGGCCGCAGAAGGCGCTAATGTCGGCATTCTGGATGCGGACATTTACGGACCCAGTATCCCGATGATGCTGGGGCTTTCGGGCCTTCCTGAAAGCAAAGACCAAAAAACCATGATGCCTAAAATCGCTTACGGCGTGCAGACGATTTCTATCGGCTATCTGGTCGAGGCCGATCAAGCCATGATCTGGCGCGGCCCGATGGTCACTACGGCTTTGCAGCAACTGCTCAAAGACACCAACTGGGACAACCTGGATTACCTGGTTATCGACTTGCCGCCCGGTACCGGCGATATTCAGCTAACCCTGTCGCAGCAGATTCCGGTCAGCGGCGCGATTATCGTCACCACGCCGCAGGATATTGCCCTGATTGACGCGCAACGCGGCTTAGGCATGTTCGAGAAAGTCAACGTGCCGGTATTGGGTCTGGTTGAAAACATGAGCATGCATATTTGCAGCAACTGCGGCCATGAGGAAGCCATATTCGGTGAAGGCGGCGGGCTTGCGATGGCCGAGCGCAACCGAATCGAGTTTCTCGGCTCCTTGCCGTTGGACATTAACATCCGGCAATTTGCCGATTCCGGTAGGCCGACCGTGGTTGCCGACCCGGACGGGCGGCCTGCGCAAATTTACAGGCAAATCGCCCGTAAAACAGCGGCCAGACTGGCGTTGAAGGCTAAGGATTTCACCACGAAGTTTCCCAAGATCGTCGTGCAGAATACCTGATTGTATCGGTTCCGTAAAAACCTACTTAGCCATCGAATACAATGGAACGCAGATGACGCGGATGAATATGATGAACACGGATAATTCAATAAAAATCTTATTTCATCATAAACATCAGCGTCATCTGCGTTCTATTTTTCTAACTGCTGAGTAATTACGTTCTGTGTTAAAATCCGCCTTTTTAAATCAATCAGGTAGTAATACTCCATGAGCATTAAGTCGGACAAGTGGATACGTCGCATGGCGGAACAACAGGGCATGATCGAACCGTTTGAAAGCGGCCAAGTCAGGGATTCGGAACGCGGCCGGGTCATTTCCTACGGCACATCCAGTTACGGCTACGATGTCCGGTGTTCAGACGAATTCAAGATTTTTACCAATATCAATTCCGCGATCGTCGATCCCAAAGACTTTGACTCAAACAGCTTTGTCGACGTTAAGTCCGATGTTTGCATTATTCCGCCGAACTCATTCGCCTTGGCCAGAACGGTTGAATACTTCCGCATTCCCCGCGATGTATTGACGATTTGCCTTGGAAAATCCACCTACGCCAGATGCGGCATTATCGTTAATGTCACCCCGCTGGAACCCGAATGGGAAGGCCATGTGACGCTGGAGTTTTCCAATACCACCACGCTGCCTGCAAAAATCTATGCCAATGAAGGCGTGGCGCAAATGCTGTTTTTCGGCGGCGACGAAATTTGCGAAACCTCTTACAAAGACCGGGGCGGCAAGTATCAGGGACAAACCGGCGTTACCTTGCCGAAAGCGTAAGCAGCAGGTTTAATAATTCACCACGAAGACACGAAGAGCACGAAGTTTTTACCTTCACAGATATTTGCTCTTCGACAACTGCTCCTGCGTTGCTCTACTACAGGCCATCCATGGCCTTATGCAATATCAGCATTTCCTCGTCCATGTGAGCAATGCAGGAGCAGTTGCCGAGGTTTTTCTTCGTGCTCTTCGTGTCTTCGTGGTTTAAGCTTTTATAAATTTATTGTATTTTCAACGGCGCAGGCAGATTGATCGGCGGCAGCTGCACAAAAAAGCCTTTCGCCTTCAGGCTATCAATCACTTTTCCGGCCTCTTCCTTGGCCAGTTTGCGTTCCGGCGTCAGCTCCAAATCCATCACAAATTCCATTTTGCCAAAGCTGCTGAAAAGCGCTTCCGGCACCTTCGAAAAATCGTCTTTTTTATCAACATACAAATAAAGATGTTCTTTTTTCAAGCTTTTATAAATAAAACACAGCATAGTGTTAGTCGCAATAATGAATCAAAAACAACCATTTTAACCATTTTTGATTAGAATGACCTTTTCTTACTGCTCAGTTAATAGAAATGGATAAACATCCTACCAACCACGATGGTTTTTTTAAAAAGGCCTGTTTTTTTGAAGCGGCCCTGATTTTGGTCGCGGTTTTTTTAGGTTGGATCGCGGACATCAACCCTTTCTCTGACCTGCATTTTTCAGAGTCGGCTATCGCTTACGGCGTGATAGGGACCATTCCTTTATTTTTACTGTTCCTGACCCTGGAGCAAATGCAGGCCGAGTCATTATTAAAGATTAAAAACATGCTGTTTGAGACCTTGGGCTCCAATTTGCATCGTTATCACTGGACTGATTTATTGATACTGGCGTCAATTGCCGGACTATCGGAAGAGCTGCTGTTCCGCGGCGTTATCCAGCCCTGGATGGAGTCGTCCTGGGGTTTGACCGCAGGCTTGGTCGGCAGCAATATTATTTTCGGCCTGGCTCACGCCGTGACACCGCTTTATGCGGTGCTGGCGGCTTTAGTGGGGATTTATTTGGGCTTGTCTATGGATTATGGCGGTGACAGGAATTTACTACTCCCGATTGTTATTCACGGCTTATACGATTTCCTGGCGTTTATCGCGCTACTGCGCGCCTATCGGGCAAGTCGCTTAACCGATTCAAAAGAATAACATTAAAAATCTAACGCCCAATTACATTAAGCGACTTGACAAAAAAGCCGCCGCCCCCACATATTTAATGAAGACAAGTAATCGTTTTCAAGTTTGTTATTGAATTAAGACATTAATCTTTAGGAGACAAGAAATGGCTATCGTACGTTATGAACCGTGGGGATTACTAAACCAATTACAAAGAGAACTGACGCTTTCGCGGGATGAAAAAGCGGGTGAAGGTTCGATTGCAACCGCAGAATGGGCTCCTGCTGTCGATATAAAAGAAGAAGCCGATAAATTCGTTATCCTCGCCGATATTCCAGGCGTTAAACCGGAAAACATTGAAGTCAGCATGGAAGCAGGCGTGTTGACGGTGAAAGGCGAAAAAGAAACCGAAGCCAAAACTGAAAAAGAAGGCTATAAACGGGTCGAAAGGACCTCCGGTTCTTTTTATCGTCGATTCAGCCTGCCCGATTCTGCCGACGGCGATGCCATCAATGCAAAATGCAAACTCGGCGTACTGGAAATCATCATTCCCAAACGGGAGGCTATTAAACCCAAACGCATCAATGTCATGTCGGAGGAATAATTCCAGGCTCTCATTACGCCATTAATCCGGATTTTGTAAAAATAGGACAACCTGAGTGGTAGGCATACTCTAAAGGCAATCCAATAGGTGAATAAGATGCCGGTAATCACTTGTACTGTTTTTTTAAAGCGCCTGCTGCTATGTTTAGCCATTCTGGTTGTTCATTATATTTTCGCGTTTGCCCCCATATCGGAGTTCTTTTTACGCTATATTATTTTTTTCAAGCCGAAATGGTTTGAGGTTTTTTAAGCTTGAATGGTTGGCGGCAGGCCTGACAAGCTTGCCGCCTTGGCTGAATGCTTGAAGCTCACCATTAACTGATTTATGCTGGCATGGAAATACCAAATCTACCTGAATTTTTCAGGCTCTCAATTGTAATCGGACGGGCACAGCATGCAGTATAAAGATTACTACAAGATAATGGGGCTATCCAGAAACTCCACTCAGGACGAAGTCAAGCGCGCCTATCGTAAACTGGCGCGTAAATATCACCCCGATGTCAGCAAGGAAAAGGATGCCGAGGCAAAATTCAAGGAACTGGGCGAAGCTTACGAAGTACTCCAGGACCCTGAAAAAAGAGCCGCTTACGATAAATTGGGTACCAACTGGAAAGCCGGTGAGGATTTCAGGCCGCCGCCAAACTGGGATGAAGGCTTCGAGTTCAAAGGCGGCGGTTTTACCGGTGGCGACGCTGGCGCCTTTAGTGATTTTTTTGAACAATTGTTCGGACGCGCCGGATTTCGTCCTACTGACCGGGGGCCGCACGGCATTCATGTGCGGGGACAGGACAGCCATGCAAAAATTTATATCGACCTGGAAGACAGTATCCACGGCTCGACGCGCAATATTTCCCTGAGCATGCCGGAAATGGATGCGCAAGGTTATGTGAAGGTTAAACACCGCAGCCTGAACATCAAAATTCCCAAAGGCATTAAACCCGGACAACACATCCGGCTGGCAGGGCAGGGCGACCCCGGCTCGGGCGGCGGCAAGGCCGGTGATCTGTTGCTTGAAATAGCTTTTAACGATCACCCGCTGTATCAAGTTTCCGGGACCGATATTTATCTGGATCTGCCCGTTACGCCCTGGGAGGCGAGGTTAGGCGCTAAAATCAAAGTGCCGACACCGGATGGAATCGTCGACCTGAAAATACCACCCCACTCAGAACAAGGCACCAAACTGCGATTAAAAGGCCATGGACTGCCGGCCAAAACGCCAGGCAATTTCTACGTGGTACTGCAAATCGCCCTGCCACCCGCACACAGCGAAGAGGCCAAAGCAGCCTACCAAAAAATGCAGCACGAGCTTAATTTTAACCCACGCATATCCATGGGGGTATAACGCTAATGACTTCGCATCACTTATTACCAGTGCATACCGGAACAGTCATTGAAGATGACAGCCTGACCTTGGAGCAACTGTGCCATGCTTGCGGCGTTCATGCTGACTGGGTTATCAGTCTGGTTGAAGAAAGCATTATCGAACCGGAAGGAGACGATATACATTTGTGGCGTTTTTCAGGAACATGTCTGGTGCGGGTACGTTCCGCGCTAAGGTTGCAGCATGATCTGGGCGTAAATCTGGCCGGTATCGCGCTGGCGCTGGACTTGATAGAGGAGCTTGAAAACCTGCGCGCCCAATTAAAAATAATGGGGCATGATTGAGAATATTCGCCAGTTAAGGCTGGTGATTTATGGGATTGGCGACCATAAAAAAAGCCGCACTGAAATTCAGTGCGGCTGTGTATTGGCTTTCGCCAATGTCAATTCCGTTAAACTGCCTTGAGAGTAAGCATCAATCTAACGAGTCTTAACCCATCTTTACCAATCCAACTGAACACGTGTTTCAAGTGCGTCCAAATCGGCATTGTTAAATGCACGACTAGTCGTATTGGCAACTGCTCCGGTGTTAACATCCAGCGCATGAACCCAGTTAGCCATTACACGCACATGCGAATTAGGATACCAGTTGACGCCAAACTTGGCAGTTGTTGTTCTTCCGCCTTTTATGTTAAGAGTGTTCAAATCGAGTGCATCGTAACCCGCTGCAAGCTCCCATGCACCCCAGCCGCCTTTCATATCGAAATTGCGGTTAGGCTTCAACCGATCCCAAGCGCCGGTTTTAGATTTGTAAGCGCGAGATTCACCCGTTAAGAAATAGGTTACATAACCGTAGTAACCATCCAGAGTGTCATTGTCATAGCCTCTGCCGGTAACATTCGTCGCGATATATTCGCCTTGTGCTGAAAACGGCCCATAAACCAAAGCAGATTCTGCGCCAAAACGGGTCAGATGATTTGCCTGGTTCCCCGTACGGCTGTTGCCTGAAGTCAGATTCCCCGTGTTTGATATACTGGTACGATCCACGTTATTATTGAGGCCGTGAGCAAATGAAATACCACCGCTACGTAATGCACTACCGTCAGCCAAATAATTGTTATTAACATTGATATACGATCCCGATGTACCTACATGCAGGAACTTGGTTTTGCTTTCCATCCACGGCGTGCCGCTGACCCGGGCGTTAACTTCCCAGTTAGTATCGCCACTGCTGCCGTTACGGTTACCGTTTCCGTTAGTGCCGGTCGCGCTGTTGCTGGCGCCGTTTGCGCCAACAGGTTCTGTTTGTAACGATGTAGCCACCTGCCAGCGTTCGGCCGCATAGTTAGCGCCAATACCCATTTTGTAAGTATTCAGGTCGTCGACGAAAGTGTCGACTGCCTGATTACGCTGTATGAACGTGATATAGCGGTTACTGGTGGCTTCTTCCAAACTGAACGGTTCTTTAAAAGCACCGAATTTAACTGAAAACGGTTTGGAAAAATTATAACGAATATACGCATCGGTAACTCCGGCGCCTGTCGAGCCGTTACCGCGAGTAAAATCGTACTCAAATTTGTAATCGGTATTTTTGAAAAAAGTACCTTCAACACCCAGACGGGCACGACGAATCGACATGCCATCAGCCAATTGGTTATTCGGATTAGCTCCGGTAGCAGTGGCGACGCGGTCGGTAATATTGGTCTGTGAATCCACTTGCAAACGGCCGTTTATGCCAGCTGTAAAATTGCCGTCGTTAGTCGCAAAATGAATGCCATCGTCGAGCTTAACATGAGCTTTTCCAGGAGCTGTTTCTTCTTTTGCATGTTCTTCCAGCGCTTTAATAGCATTGTCTTTTAAAGCCAAATCTTCGCGAATGGCTTTAATTTCCGCCTGGTCTTCTGCTTTAACCGCTGGTTTGGCAGTAGCACTCTGAACTTTTTCGAAAGACCCCATAAGTTCCCGGCCACGACCGGGTTCTGCATAAATCTGTTTGGTTTTGGTATCAACATAAAGATCCATGGCAAAAGCGCCGGATGTTGCGCCTGCACCTAAAACGGTAGCGATTGCCAATGTAAGTTTAGATATTTTCATATTTTGCTCTTGGTTGTTATCAAAAAAGTTTGAGCAAGAATATGGAAATTAAATGACAGCTTAATGACAGCTTTATTACAGTTCAGTGACAAAGCAACAAATCGACAAATAAGTTGTAAATAGGCAAAAGTTTAAATCTGTCGTTATCGTTTTCTTTTATTTTCAATAAAAACCGGGATGTTATCGATTATCCTTTTAGCAACAAAAGTGCTGAATAATCGTCCAAAGTAAGCTTTGGACTCCAAACATCCTGGATACTGTAGTCTAAAGCGGATATGGATATAAATGAGCAGGAATACAGGAGCGGCGTAGCGGTGTGCCGAGGGCAAGTGAACAGTTTCTCACGGTTCCTTAAAAACCAGCTCAATGCGGGTACCGCCTGCCGCACTGATGCGGCGTAACTCAAGCTGCGCCTTATGCAAATCGGCAATTTCCTTGACGATTGCCAGTCCCAATCCGCAACCGTCGCCGGGGCTTCCGGGGATACGATAAAATCGTTCGAAAACCTTGCCCATTTCAAGCTCAGGTATACCGGGCCCATCATCTTCGACGATCAGGCAGGGCGATGGATAAGATTGGACTTTAACTATTATATTGCCCCGGTCATGACCGTAACAAATGGCGTTATCCAACAAGTTTGCCAGCAATTCCCGCAGCAGCACCTCATCGCCGCGGACATACAACGCCCGCTTCGCGCCTTCAAAACTAAGCTCCATATGCCGTTGCAACGCTTTAGGCACCCAGTCCATGCAGGTGTCTTTAGCCAGTTTGCATAAATCGACCGGCCGCAATTCATAATCGCCATCAATGGGTTCCGATCTGGCTAAGATCAGTAATTGCGTGGTCAGGTGCGACATGCGATCCGCGCAGCCCTGAATGTGCATCAGGGCGGGTTTCATGGCAGGCAAATCTTGTTCGCGCTGGACGCGCTCAACTTGCAGTTTCAAGCCCGCCAGCGGGGTGCGCAATTGATGCGCGGCATTGGCAATAAACCGTTGCTGGGTTGCGATAGCTGATCCCAAACGTTCCAGTAAATCATTGATGGTATCGGTCAGCGCTCGCACTTCCAAAAAAACATGCTGTTCGGGAATAGGGCGCAAATCGCGTGACGAGCGTTGCGCAATTTCATCGGCCAATACGTGCAACGGTTGCAAGCCGCGTTTTACGCCGACTACCAGATAAATACCCGCCAGCAAAACCAGCGCCATCTGCGGCACAAGGTCGGCCAGTAAAATATCCATCATCATATTGCGCCGTTTATTCAAGGTCTCGGCAACGTGGACAAAAACCTTTTCCGAGGCGTGCTCGGGCGCAATCAGCATAGACACCACCCTGACCGGTTCGCCATACATTTCGTCGTCAAAATAAACAGGCCGCGTCCAATCGGTTTCCACATCAAACGGCTCGGGAACGAATTTGTCGCCCGTCAGCATGCCTTGTTCTTCTGAGATGATTTTAAAATAGGTTTTGTCCGATTCATCCCATTTAAAAATCTCAAGTGCGGCCGGAGGCAATTCGACGATCACTTTGCCGTCGCGCACCTTGATTTCCTGGGTTAGCGACCGAGCGGAATCGAGCAGCCAGCGGTCGTAAGCCACGTCGACATGGTGCAAGGTGACAAAATAAGACAGCACCGACTCGACGCTGATAAAAAAAATCAACGGAACGGCCAAGCGTAAAAGAATCTCGGTTTTGAGACTGCGCTGTTTATTCATCGTCCGACCTCTCCAGCAAATAACCGAGTCCACGCACCGTCCTGATCACCGCGCCATAAGGTTCGATGCGTTTGCGCAAGCGATGCACGTAGATTTCAACAGCATTATCGGTCAGCGCGTCGCCATCCACGGCCAGACGTTGCGCAATGCGGTCTTTGCTGACGACTTTTCCGGCCTGAATCAGCAATATTTCCAATACGCCGTATTCCCGCGCCGACAGGTTAATCGTCTGGCCGTCTACCAAAACCTGATGATTATGGGTGTCCAGCACCAAGCGACCAATCACAATATCTTTGCTAAACCCCCCGTAACAACGCCGAATCAGCGCGTGAACCCTGGCTTCCAATTCCCGGAGCTCGAAGGGTTTGGTCATATAGTCATCAGCGCCCTGTTCAATGCCGGTGATCCTGTCATTGACGCCGTCACGCGCCGTTAAAATCAAAATCGGCAACGGAATTTTCCGGCTGCGCAGTTTGCGCAACAGTTCCAGCCCGTCCATATCCGGCAGCCCCAAATCCAGCACGATCAAATCGAAGTCTTGCGCCTGAAGCAGCTGATCGGCATAACCGCCGGTCGTGGCGGAAGTCACCGAATAACCGCTGCCGCTCAAGGTGTGCGTCAAGCCGTCAGCCAGAACGGCGTCGTCTTCTATTAATAAAATGTTCATGTCTCGGGGGGGCGAAAGGTTCTTGAAAGGTTAAGGGACTAGGATAACAGCGTATTCAATGGTTGCCGACCAAAGACTCACTACCGTTAAAGTTAAGGGTTATGGGTCGGACAGACAAAGGAATAGCATGTCCCATTCATGAGGAAATCACCAATGATTTTGCAACGATTAAAACTTTTCAACACCTTTTTTGACAGTCGCTGGGAGGATTTAACCCGCGAAACCTGGATACAGACGACCTATCGGGACTTTAGCGCCGGATTGATCGTAGCGCTGACCGCAATTCCGATGGCCATGGGTTTTTCAATGGCGATGGGGCTTCGTCCTGAGCAAGGCATTATTGCCGGTGCTTTGGCCTGTGCGGTAGGCCGAACCTGGGGCGGCTCAAAATATCAGGTTTACGGCCCTACCGCAGCCTTTATTCCGTTAATTGCCGGGCTAATGGCCAAGTACGGCGAAGCAGGCGGCGGCACCTTTCCGGAAGCCCATGGGTTTCTGGTGTTGGTATCGATCATAGCCGGTGTGATATTAATGCTGATGGGCGTATTCGGCCTCGGCAAATACGCCAAACTGGTGCCGAATTCGATCGTCGTCGGTTTTACCGTCGGCATTGCGGCCGTTATCGCGCTGACCAATGTCGAGGATATTCTGGGTTTGGAGAATTTCAAGGACTTGCTCGGCCAGGATGAGAACATAACCGGCGGTTTTGTTCATAATGTTACGCTCGCCTTCTCCAATCTGAACCTAATAAACGGCTGGTCTGTGCTGATTGGCTTGGGCACCTTTGTCTTGACCAAGTATCTGTTGCGCGTTTCGGTATTTATTCCGGCCCCGCTGATCGCTATCGCAACATCGACGGTGGTGGCGGCAACATTATTGGGCGATAAGGGTATTATCGTCGTCGGCGATATTTACGGCTCAATCCCTAACCATTTTTTCGTCTTTACGCCGCCTGTTCTGCCGGGCATGACTTCGGGCGTTATCATCGATATTATTTATTTCGCCTTAGCCATCGTCTTCGTGTCCGGGGTCGAGAGCCTGCTTTGCTCGTCAATGGCCGACCGCCTTGCCGATAACCGTAAAACCCCGTTCAATCCCGACAAGGAATTCTGGGGCCAGGGTTTGGTGCAAATTATTGTGCCACTGGTCAACGGCTTTCCCTGCACCGGCGCTCTGGCCAGGACAGCAACCAGTATCAAGGCCGGAGCCGTCACTCCGCTGGCGGGTTATTTCAAGGCGATCCTTAAACTGGCTTTGGCTTATTATATAGCTAGTTATCTGGAACTTGTCCCGATGGCCTGTATCGGCGGCATTCTACTGTGGGTGGCGAGCAACATGTTTAAACCGGCTGAAATCAAAGAAGTCTTGAAACACAACAAATTTCATGCGAGCCTAATGCTTTATACCGCGGTTATGGTGCCCATGACCGACTTTTTGACCGGCGTTCTTTCCGCGTTGATTCTTTATGCCGTGCTGTTTAAATTTCTGGATAAACCGGTTAAGCGCGAAGAACATCTCGTGGAAATTACCGGCGAAGCGCAAAAAATCATGGCTTCGCCCGGACAATTTAATTGCGTTACCGTTCCCTTGTCGATGACCGATGAAGATGCTGAATTACTGCATTATGCCTCCACGCTTGCAGCGCGGGACATTGCCAAGAAATTCCATTTCGTGCATGTGATTCCGCCGCAAAAGCAACCGATGCGGCCAAAACAGGAAGAGTCCATCAAACGGCGCATTTATGAGGAAGTCGAAAAATATTTCGATGCGGCTGCTATAGAAGAGGTGACATTAAGCGCTCACGTCATGAGCGGTGCATCGCGTCTTGACAAGCTGATTGAATATACGGTTACCTCCAACTCAGACCTGATTCTGCTGGGGCATCGTAAAAGCCGCACCGGGCAACGTTCGTTGGGTCGCCGCTTAGCGATGGTCACCAGCGCCTCGGTCTGGATGGTACCTGAGGACACGGCCCGCGACATCAAGCGGATTATGGTTCCCATCGATTTTTCCAAACCTTCGGCAGACAGTTTATCGCAGGCGACTGCGCTGGCGAAACTGCACGGCTTGAGCGAGATAACGGCGGTACATGTCTATTTCGACGATTCGACGGTACGCTACGAGGAGCATATTAGCGAGATCAAATGGCATGAGGTGCATGCCTTTGAGGAGTTCTTGTCCAGTATCGACACTCACGGCGTAACCATCAAACCTGATTTTGTCGAGAGCAGCATTCCAGCCAAGGCGATTTTGCGCAGAGCCAAGGAACTTGAAGCCGATCTAATCGTGATGAGTACCCGCGGTCACAGCAACGCTGTGACTATTCTGCTCGGCAGTGTAACCTCGGAACTGATGGCGGATTCGCCGATTCCAATTGTTGCCATTAAACATTTCGGCGATAAACTGGGCCTGTTTGATACTTTAATCGCCAACCGGTTCTGGGAACATTCCGAACCTAAAGCCAGCTAAATCTTCCTTCAGCAAATACCGGCCTGTGACTATCAGGCCGGTATTCTTTTTGGGACATTTACCTCAAACAAGTTGCGCATCTGCCGATTGTTCAGCCATTTTGTGTATGAGGATCCCTGTTTTTTTGCCAGCAAAGCCAAGTTTATCGAGCATGACATTCTGGAAACAGTCGAGGATTTTCGGCTAGGCGCAGGATGGCGACATTACGGATTTATGCGGCAAGGAAAAGATCAAAAAACATGAGGCTTTAGCGGTGCCGCATGACCCGGTTCATTTATCCTGAAAAAAGACATTCAGTTTGTGTGTTAGTGGCCGATAATTACAGTGTAAATGTTTATTTTCTTCTGACAAAAGAAACTGGATACTTGTAACGTTAGCACTCACTTTGATGAGGGAAATGTCGATGGAAATCAAATCAGAACAACCGTCAAGCTACACGGTCAATGCAGCTAAAACGACCAAACAGGCCGGCGTACCGTCCGATACCCACGTATCGGAACAGGCGCACACAAAAAAAGCCGACGATGTGCAGGACTCGGTGGCGGTCACGACCAAAAAACAATTAAACCAAAGCATTTTACAAGCCTCTATGGATGTGAGCCTGAGCGCCGGCAACCAACCGATGGTCTTATTATTTAAGACCGCGATTGAAGGCGTTAACAAGGCGTTAGAGGGGCAACTTGGCCCCAACGCCATTCAACATGCCTATGAAGACGGTCTCGATGTATCGCCGCAAGCCACTGCTGATCGGATTGTACAAATGAGTACGGCTTTTTTTGACAAGTATCAGGCTAGCCATCCGGACTTAAGCACCGAAGACGCCCTAAGCTCATTTACAAAGGTGATTAGCGGCGGAATCGATAAAGGTTTTAAAGACGCTCGGGATATTTTGGAGGGTCTTAACGTATTAAAGGAAGGTAATATCGCCGGCAATATTGATGCTACTTACGACTTAGTGCAAAAAGGTCTGCAAGCCTTTGTGGATAATTATAAAAAACCGGAACAGACGAAGCCTGACGCTTCGGCATAAGGTTTGTGGACATGCCAATTGGTGTGTATTGCGCGCACAAGATTGGGCATAAAAAGCATGCCCAACAGGAATGGATGACAGGGCTAAAGCATAATACAGCTTCCCGGGCAGTTCGTCGTATTTTACCAGGGTCTTTACCTATTGAATGACGGCATTATCGCCATTAGTATTGCTTGTTAAGCAAGCTTCAAAATCCGTTATCGCATTGCGCGCAAACAAGGCAGTGAGCAGATATTAACTTTCTTATGTGGATAAAATCATGCAGCAATTAACCTTGAAAACAAGTCACATCCTACCCCTTGTCATCGCCGGAATACTGGCGACCGGCCCGGCGCTCGCCGACAAGCCTTCATGGGGCGGTCACGATAAAGCCGAAAAACATGAGCGGCGGGACAAGCAAAACCATGACAGGGATCGCGATGATCGGTCGTTTCATCAAAGAGACGAGCACGACTTTAGAGGGCAGCGCTATTTCGACGACCGGCATCGAGTCGTCATCCATGATTACTATGTCGAACAGTTTCGTACCGGCCATTGTCCGCCGGGCCTCGCCAAAAAGCATAACGGCTGTGTTCCGCCCGGACAGGCAAAAAAGTGGCAGATAGGTTATCCGCTGCCGCGTGGCGTGATTTACTACGACCTGCCGCCGGCGATCGTCATGCAGCTGGGGCCGCCGCAGCCCGGCTACCGTTATGCGCGCGTGGATTCCGACATACTGTTAATCGCGATTGGAACGGGGTTGGTTGTGGACGCTATTTTGGGTTTGAGCGGGAATTAAAAATCGTCATATTTAAAGGAGGGCATCGCGCCCTTTCCGAAGTCCTACCGCACTGGAAATCTTGATACCCGAAACGGTTTGCCCGTTGGTTAACTTCGCAGGCCGGAATAAGACCGCCCAAGCGTAGCGCGAGGTGGCGTTTCCGGCCTACATGGCTGAGAGAGCTGGGGAAGAAATATAGAAAACCGAATTTTGATGTGCAATGTGCGTAATCAATCGCGCAGCCATTTTTGCATTATAGGAAAAGGCTCGACGCCTAATTCTGCGGCCTTATTGTTGGTATAAGCCATTTCCGCATCCTCAATGCCTTTAATACCGATATAGACCCCCATCTGAAAATTAAACAGCAGCCCTTGAGCTCCGCCTTTATAGCCTTTATTGTGGAAGAGTATTTCAGGATCGATGCCAAGGGCAACAACTGCGGCCCAAGACCAGGCAATCGCTTCGATTTCGTAGGAATAGCCGATTTCATCGATTTTTCCGACATTACCGGTAGCATAATGTCTCAGGTGACTTGGAACCATTGCGATATGCCCGGCTTCGTGGAGCAAATCGCCGGGGTAGAGTAATTTCTCTTCGTCGACCAGCAATTTCCCCTTTTCAATATAAATGCCGGGAATGAATGTCTCTTCATTAAATGGTTTTTCAATGACTTCGATGCCAACTTCCCGGATGAAGTCCACCATCTTTGCCGTTACCGAATTACAGAATGCCATGCGTTTTCCTAAAAATGTTTAATAGCTGCAAAATGTCGTGCCAGTCGCCTAGGTTGGGTGCCAACAGTAGTCGCTTTAGGCGACAACTTTTCATAGCCTACGGACTACGGATTTGATGGTGCCAGAGACGTGATGACCGGAGGCTGCTTAGTAACGAACTGAAGTTGGTTAGCTTGTAGCTTCGCGACCGCACCCCAGACTGACACCGTAAAGAGAAGGTAGAGCATGACACCCGGTATGTCCACCACCCAGAACCAAACGCTCCGAATATTGGCGTTCTTTCTAAGAATTTTGAACCCATGAAGGACATTCCACAGTACCAGAATAGCTGACGCAAACGTGACCGCTAGACCAAGCCAAACTGCGTATTGTGGCCCTATTACTGACAGTTCATGGTACTTGGCGATTGCCAAGCGAGACTGCGACCGTGGCGCAAACCAGTGTGTTTCGAATATTCTCAAAGAGTTGCTTTGTTGTGGACTCAGTGGAAGTGGTGAAGGGGGCATTCAATCCTACGTTCTCCTGTGATGAGGTTAAAGACGGCTAACATGGAGCTAACCGGTGATCACCGCAAGGGAAGCAAGCGAAGTTTGTTGTACGGCGCCCGTGTGAACGCAGAGTTAGGCGTCATTTTTCCACCACGAAAGCAATAAAGTGCGGGTTTAAACCGCACGACATAGAGAACTTCGGGTGCGATTCGATCTGAACTTCCAAGAGCGAGCGATATGTCTTTGCATTTTTCTTTGTATAGCAATCTAATATCTCGTCAAACGTCAGTCCTGCCCGGGCAGCTAGGACACGAAGGGCTTCTGTCATCTGCTTTTGCGACAACGTTCCAAGCGGTACCAGTTTCTCAAAGATTTGGGTGGTGCTGTCGTACCCGACGATCCGCCAGTATTTTTTCGTAGTCATAGAGGCTTCTAACTAATATTGACATCATAAGAAAATTGGTCTTGCATTCAGCGTTTTGTTTGTGTCATCAAAAACTATAAATTGAATTCGTAACATGCAGACTCAAGACTCAAACACTAACCACGCCCTGTTGTTTTTGTAATTTTCTGTCAAAACTAAGCAACTTTAAATTTTGTTGTACGCTGTTTTGTAAAATCAGGGCATCGGCAAAATCAATATTTGAACTGCAATACAACTGTAAAGCGGCTGCAAAAATCGTTTCGTTTTCCAGCCTAAAAGCTGAGTTATTTAACATGCTTTCCAGTATCCGCCCTATATCCTCTCTGGAAAAACCATAAGCGCGACTTAACACCCAAACCGTTTCTACCTGTACGATTTGAGTCACATAAACCGTTTGATATTCGCTGACAATTTGCCGCGCTTTGCTGTTTTGTTCGGGACACTGCGGATCATCTACAAAGATGCGCACCATGACATTGGTGTCTAAACTAATCATCGCAAGCGGCTTCGGCTATCGCTTCCTCCATTTGCGCCAATGAAACCGTTTTTGTTGCTTTCAGCAATCCAAAGACTGCGCTAATGTCATTTTCAACCAGCGTGATCGTAATAATATTATTTTCACAACTGACTTTTACTTTTTGACCCGCAGTAAGGTGTAAGGATTTTCGTATATTGGCAGGTATTGTGACCTGACCTTTTGAAGTAATACTTGATGTTTGCATGATTTACTCCTTACAAATGCAGTTATTGAATAACAACTTTAGGGCCAATCTAACGCGCAACATTTCTAGTGTCAACTGAGTGATTAATGCGTTGCGTCCCAAACCGGCTGCAATAGGCTTTGGCATTGCAGCTCAAACGGCTCGCCCAGCACCAACCCCAAATCCGCCACATTGCCGTAAAGCCGCCTGAGTTCCGGTTCGTAGGGTTGCTCTACGGCTCTGGACAATTGCTCGATTGCCGCATCCAACGCCGACTTTGAGGCGCGGCTGCTGGTTTGCAGCTTGTGGGCCTGTTTGACATACGCCAAAGCCGGTTCGACAAAAAAGGCATCGGGCTGTTTTCGGCCAAGCCGGTAGATTTCTATCCATGCGCTCAGCTGCTCCGGCTGGCAATGTTCGGGCATAAATTCCAAGTCCTCATCGGTGCTGAGCAAAAACGACGACTGCGGCTGAACTTCGTTAATGATGAGGTGATGCAGCAACGCACAGACAAAATCCTTGCCCTTAAGGTCGGCGTAGCGATAGAACAGGCTACCGCGTTGATAAAGGTTGCCGAGTTTGCCGACCAAGCGATAGCCGTTGACGCTTATGTCTATCGGCAAATCGTCCAACGGCTCGCCCAGGTTTTTGGCTTTTATGCGTTCGACAAAGCCATTAATTACCTGCTGCTGTCGGTCGAACTCCAGCTCGCCCGGTACGCCCGCCAACCACCGGCCTTGGGCTTGCAGTTTTTTTACCGATACCGGTTTGCCGTTTAGCGCCTCGTGTATCCATTCATGATAAATAGCGTAACCCTCCAGCTTGGCGACGGAAAACGGCTCGCGCTCTTCGGCATCGGCTTCCATGCCGCTAAAGCGTAAATCCATTTGCCGCTGCATGAAATAGCGCTGCGGATGGCGGAAAAAACTGAACAATTCGCTGAGCTCGATGACTTCGGTTTCCTCGGTTTCTGGGGGGATTGTTCCTTGCCACCACAAATCAGCTTGTGCGACCGGCCGGTCGCCCCTACGGGACAATGCCTTGGCGGTTTCGCAATCGGCCTCGGAAAAGCTGAATACATCCGAAGTTCCGTCGAAATAGCGTCGACTGAACGGTTGCAACGGGTGCCGGGTAATCAAGTCGCCGCCGCACTGCAAAACCTCCAGCAATTCGCTGATCACCACCGACGGCGGAATGGCGTCGTTGTGGCTGATCGACTGGCCGATGTAGGTCATAATCAGCTGCTGTCTGGCCGACAACAGGATTTCCAGGAACTGATAGCGGTCATCGCTGCGGCGCGAGCGGTCGCCTTTGCGAAAGTGTTGGGCCAGCAAGTCAAAGGTCGGGTTACGGTCGATTTTGGGGAACTCGCCGTCATTCATGCCCAACAGGGCAATCACTTTGAACGGAATAGACCGCATCGGCAGCATCGAACAAAAGGTCAGCTGGCCGCGCAAAAAACCGTTGGATGATTTGCGCTCGGCAACCATGCCTTCCAGCCAGCTGATAATCACTTGCAGCTCGATATCGTCATTATGCACGGCGGCCAACTCGGCGGATAATTCCGCCAGCAGTTCGTTAAGCTGCTGGCGTTCGACCGGTTCCGCAGCCGCCAATAACTGGTCTGCGTAATAATAAAGCTGCGTGCTCCAGTTTTTTAGCGGTTTCGCCTGTTTGAGTTCCTTGCTGGCTTTAAACAACAGCTGCATAAAATCGCACAAGCCGCCCAAGGCCAGCGCCGAGGAGCCTTCAATATCCCGATAAGGCAATACGTCGGCAACAAAATCCTGATCGCTGCCTACCGCATAACCCATCAGCAACCGGTCCAGCGTTGCCTGCCAGGTGTTTTCGCTCAGTTCGGGCAGGCCGAGTTCCTGCTTGTGTCGCGCGGACTTGCCCCAGCGCACATGGGTATCCTGAACCCAGTGTTTGATCAGCTCCAGGTCGACCTCGGACAAGCCGAAACCCGGATACACCACCGGCTGTTCCAGTAAATCCAGCACTGTCTGCCAGCCGAAACGGCTTTGGCTCAAGTCCAAAAAGCGGATGAAGGCGTCCAGCGCGTTGTTACTCAGGCGCAAGCTGCGGTCGGCGATGGCGTGTTGGACTTCGTCGAACACCGCGGAAATAAACGGCTCGTACACCTGAATGTCCGGGGCCATCACCACAATGTCGCGCAGCTCCAGCGTCGGGTCTTTTTCCAGCGCTTGCAGCAGCTGGTTTTTCAGCACCTCCACCTCGCGCATTCGGGAGTGGCAGGCATGAATGCTGATCGAGTCGTCTTTTTGAAGCGGCTGTTCATCCAGGCTATTATTTAAAATACCGTTTTGCAGCCGTTGCAGATTATTTTGCGCCTCGCTCAGCTCAAAGCTTTCCGGTTCCAAATCGAATTGCGCCTGCTCCAGCAACATCTCCTGAAACTCGCGCCCCTGTTGGCCTAATGTCGATAACAAGGGATGGCCGGTAAAATTTTCGTCGTTCGCTCTCTGCCGTTTGCTGGCCAGATCGGCCCAAAAATCCTGTGCCGGATTGAGTAAATAAAGATGCAGTTGGCAATGTTTGGACAGGCCTTCCAAATAACTTAAAAATAACGGCGGCATGGTGTTAAGTCCGAACACCGAAATCCGCTCCGGCAATTGCGCGCTGAATGCGCCTTCCTCTGCGGCATTCAACTTGGCGATTACATCCAGCCATAACGAGCCCCGGTGCTTGTTGCCGGTCTGCTCGGTTATTTGCAGCCATAAGGCTTGTTGCCAGCGTTCGGTTGTCGTTTGATGCAGCAATTGGCCCTTTTGCCAAGCCGCCAGCATATCCGGCCGCATCATCTGGTATTGGTCGAAAATCTGCGCCAGTTGCTGGGCCAGCTGGTAGCGTTTTAAGGCGACATTTTCGCCGGACAGGTATTGCGTTAACGGCAAAAACACCTCGCCGTCCAGCCTGCGCAGCAACGCTTCAATCCGCCAGAGCATCAAATTACGCTCGAATGCCGCATCGCTTAAGCGGCTGTCGATGTTCTGCGCCAGAGAGCTGAAAAACTTGCCGGGAAATAAAAACTCGTAATTCCCCCAGACTTTAAATTGACTGGCTAACTGCTGCGATAACCATCGCTCCATGCCCTGACTTTGAATCAAGAAGACTTCCTTGGCAAAAGGCGATGCCAGCGGCGAGTTTTCAATGACGGCGGTCAGGTGAAAGACCAGGTTTTCGGTTTTATTGGAGCTGTGCAGGATGAACATGGGCGTTTGATTTTGTCGTCTCTACTTAAATGCTGAATTTATGATGGATATTCACCACGAAGACACGAAGGACACAAAGTTTATGTTTTTTCTTCGTGTCTTCGTGGTGAGAAAAATACGTAACTCGGGTATGTTCTTTCCTGGAAATATCCTAAGCCTTCAAGGCGCGCCCCACAGCAGATGGAACAGCGGCGCGTGAACAAAACTTTTCCGGACAACTCTATCTGCTGTATTATCACACACCCTTTACATACCTATAACTAAAATCAGGATAACCTTATGACTCAAGATGAACTAAAGCAAAAAGTGGCTCAAGCCGCTTTACACTATATTAAAGACGTTGCCATTATCGGCGTAGGTACAGGTTCCACCGTTAATCACTTTATTGATTATTTGGTCGATTTCAGGGCGGATATTGAGGGCGCTGTTTCCAGCTCGATCGCAAGTACCGAACGCTTGAAGAAAATCGGCATCCCGGTGCTTGATTTGAATGCGGTGGGTACGCTGGACGTTTATGTGGACGGGGCGGACGAAGTCAATCCCCATAAACAACTGGTCAAAGGCGGCGGCGGCGCGTTGACTCGCGAAAAAATTATCGCCGCGGCCAGCAAAAAGTTCGTCTGTATTGCCGACGAGACCAAATGCGTCGATGTGCTGGGCAAATTCCCTTTGCCGGTTGAAGTCGTTCCGATGGCCAGAAGTTATGTTGCCCGCGAGCTTGTTAAATTAGGCGGTCAGCCGGTATGGCGGGAAAACTTTATTACCGACAACCACAATGTGATTCTCGATGTGCATAACCTGGATATTATCGAGCCGATCAAACTGGAACAAATCATCAACAACATTACCGGCGTAGTCACCGTCGGTATTTTTGCGATGCGCCCTGCGGATGTCGTGTTAATCGGCAAGGGTAATGAAGTAACTACGCTTTAAAATAGTTGGCAGCCGGCCGGGGCGCACTGCACCCGGCTTGCACCCCTGCATAACGCCATTCACCACAAAGCTTCCCATCGGCTATTCTACTGCCGGACTTCCTGGAGCAGCGGCTTTATACTCATAAATTCCGGTTAATTTGCGCTTGAATTCGTCAGAAATCAGCCTGGAATCCTGTTTGCTTTTTACTACGCGCGGTGTGATCAGAACAACGAGTTCATTTTTGATATTTTCTCTGTCCGTATTGCCGAATAATGGCCCTATCCATGGCAGCTCATTTAGCCAAGGAATTCCTCCAATTGCATTACTATTGTTATTGTCAATCAAACCGCCTAATACGATAGTTTCACTATCCTGCACAGCGACAGAACTCTCAATCTCTTTTTTCTGGATGGTGGGTGAAGTATTAACCCCTGTCTCCGTTTTGACAGCAGAGCTAACAGTTTGCTTTATGTCCATAATAACCATGCCGTTTGCATTGACCCTGGGAGTAACCTCCAGGGTAACGCCGGTATCCTTGTATTGTATTGAACTCTGTATAGCGGTGGTCGCTCCTGTGGTGCCACCGCTACCGACGACGCTTCCTAACGTGCCTGTTTGTATCGGCACCTGATCGCCGACGTTGATTTTAGCTTCTTGATTATTCAGCACCATTAAAGAGGGTGATGAAATGATGTTGACATTGCCTTTATTAGCCTGGGCGCTTAACAAGGCATTAACTATGCCGGAGTTATAAATTGCGGTCAATCCGCCTGATGTAAAAGCCGCAGCACTTGCCGTGGCTATACTGCCTAGTGTAGCCGCGCCATTGCCGCTACTGATACTACTGCCGCCATGATCTAAAAACCATTGTATTCCGTACTTTAATGAGTCTGTCAATTTCACGGAAACTATAGTCGCATCAATCAACACCTGTAACGGCAATAAGTCCAGCTGTTTGATAACAGGGAGGATGACTTCGTACTCCTGCGGCGTGGCAACAACAATGACCGAATTATTGGCCACGTCCGAAATAATTCTTACCTCGCCCACATTGGCAACCTCCGCCTCTCCGGTTGGCGTGGATGTTTTTGGAACGTTTTGTTTTTCAGGCGCTTTATTGGTTAATTCAGCCGCCTTTTCTCCAGGCGCAACTTTGGCGGATTTTTCTTTCTTGGCGGCACCGGTAAAAATCTCATTCAACGTTGCTGCCAGTTCTTCAGCATTGACATTTTGAACCCTATAAACATTCACTCCGCCGCCGGATGCCGTATTTGCCCGATCCAGGCGAAATATCCAGTTTTCAATATCCTTTAAATAGCCGGCCTGATGCGTAATCGCCATCACGGCATTCAATCTTTCAACCGGGATAAAACGAAAAAAATTACTCTCTCCTTCCTTGCCCTCTTTACGAAAAATCTCCTCCAGTTCTTTAATAATAGTTTCCGGTTCAACATGGGCTAATGGAAACAGGCCAAAAGATTGTCCTTTCAACACATCGACATCAAAAACGCTGACCATGTCCATTACCCGTCCCAGTTCATTAGGGGTGCCGGATGCGATCAGGATATTGCGCGTACTATCAACATTGAGAATGGTCTTTTCCTGCACCAGCGGTTTGATCACATCGACAATGTCTTGCACGGCGACATTTCTAACCGGAATAACCCTGACTTGAAAGCCGGTCCTTCCGCCAGTATTGGGCGCTGCAAAACTGGAGCTGTACAGGGCTTCGCTGGCCGGTTCGATGTGGTAAATGCTGGCATCCTTAACCAGGACGGCATTGTTCATGCGCAGCAGCATTTCAAGGGTGGGAATCAGCTCCTCTTTACTTAAGGGATCGGTCGTTTGCAGGGTGACCTTGCCGGCCACCTTGGGGCTGAGTACGTAGTTTTGTCCAAGGATGTCGCTTAAGATAACTTTGGCCACTTCACCCAAATCGGCTTCATCAAAATTGAGACTGTATGCACCCTCGCCACGACTTTGGGGGGGGCTATGCTGCGTTGCCGCTCCCGGTACAAACCGGTTGGTACCGGGAAATAGCTCAGGCTTTGCCCGCGTTACCGCAGTAGCGGGCGCTTTGTTTTTCAGTTGTTCAATAGACACATCGGTTTGCTCCTTTCTCACCGGCGTCAACGGCAATTTTGCGATAGGCTGAGGGCCGAGCGATTCACAGCTTGACAACGTTAAACCCAAGACCACCAAACAAGACGTTGTTGTTACTTTTTTGATATTAATCATTGTGGGTTTCCCTCCGGTGTATCTTCAGTATTATCTGTTGCAGGTTCTGGAATAGCTGCTGGAACAGGCGCTGGTGCAGGAGCAGGCGCGGGCGCTGGTGTACTCGGCGTTGGGCTGTTTTCCCCCTGCGGTAATGCTTTTAATTTCGGCTTTCGAAGCAGTAGTTCCTTCTCGGTACTGCCTTGTTTAAGCACGACCCGGTCATTTTTTATTTCAGTCAATTTCCAGCCGTCAATATCGTCGCCGACGGTTATTTTTCGAGTGTGATCTTTGACAAGCTTTGATTTAGGCCGACCGAATAAGGCCGAGACGGTTTTTTTTGTGCTGTAAATTCCGTTCAGCTGCCAATCAAAGCTCTCGGATTTAGAGGCGGCGCCTTGCGCTGTCTCCTGACTCGGCTCAGCTACCGGCCTTCTGTCTTTAATAAATAACGGTCTGGCAACCAGGTCAACGTAACTTTCTTCCGGCTGTTTGGTCAATTCTATTTCGGGCAACTCATCCGTTTTATAGTCTTGCGGTTTTTCCGAGGTAAGCGACGTCAGCAAACGGTGTCGCATATAGCTTGCATACAGCCACTCTCCGGTAATAATCAAGCACAGGCCGATGCAGGCGGATACCAGCAATTTCATGAGTTTATTATTCATTCCGGCAGCCTCCTCATAAAGCTGACCGCCTGAAAATTAATATTTAATTCGTTACTCGGTTCGATCTGGCGCGTTGTCCTGCTTCTTACGCCGCGCATCGGCCTGATCTCTATCTGATTGATAATAAGCAGCGGAGTCGATGTTTCCAGCTTGTACAGCACCGCCCGTAACACTTCGCTATTACCCGTCATCCTTACGCTGACGGTTATCCGGCTAAATTCATTTTTGGTGCTAAGGGGGAGCGCCTGAGTGCTGCTCAATTGCCCGCCTGCCTCCGTAATTACTTTTTTAATGAACTCCTGAACCTCGGCGGACGCTAAAGCGCCGGTGCTCTGCCGGTTCAAAAGGCCGCGATTTTGATACTGTTCTTTTATGGCGATCATGCTGGCGATGACGGCGTCTTTTCTTGCCAGAATCCGCTCATATTGCTGTATCCTGAAAACAAGATTATTTTTGGCGTCGAGCAGTTCCAATCCTTTGTTAGCCAACGGCACTATAACGGCCAGACTGACAAGCAGTATTGCCGCAACCAAGAGGGCGACGGCCAACCATCGCTGCATTTGCTTACTTCCGATGTCGATCACTTGCGTCTCCCGATAGCCAAGGACGGTGTGTATGCCAAAGCAGCCGGTGCGGCGTTCGATTGAGCGGGGGGGGCAGCAACCGCCGGGGTAACGTCAACGGTAATCTGGAAGCGCTCCTGCCCGCTGGCTTTATCCTGGGTGACCGGCGAGACAAACCGGGCGTTGGCAAACAATTCGGAGTCTTCCAAAACGCCGATCAATGCCGAAGCGGCGGGCGACTCGCCCTGTATTTGCAGATGCCCGTCCGAGTACTGTATGTAGGACAACCAGGTATTATCTTTGATTAGCGCACTTAAGGTATTCAACATCTCAATGACCGGCGGAGCCGCATTTTTCTCCGCTATCAATAGCCGTGTTTCGTCTATCATCGCATCGATCTCCAGCTGCAGGGCCTTAACTTCCTTGGCATCCTTTTCTATGGCATCGATTTTTTCCTGCAAGGTATTGACCGTTTGATATTCAAACAAGACCGGCAGAGCCAGCACCGCGCCCAACAGTAAAAAGATCGCCGCAATCAGTGCCGTGTAAATCAGTTGCGGTGTATTTGCGGTTTTGTCCCTTAGGCTTTCCGGCAATAAATTGTAGCCGTCATAACGTTGCTCAAGATCATTCGGCGTCGCCTCGTAATCGACGAACAGCGGCGACATGTCCATGGCCTTGATGTCTTCATACAGCGCATCAAGCGTTTCCCTGGGCGTTAATACCAGCATGACCCTGATTTGTTCGGGTTCATGCTCGCCTTCCAGCGGCTTAACCGCAAAATAAACCTGTTCCGGCTTAAACGGCGTATAGCGGTCAAGTTCATAGGCGACAACTTGGGACAGGTTTTCTTTGACGGCAGCCGGCAAGGCGAGTTCTTTTTGAATGGCCTCTTGCGCTGTTAGCCGAAGGATTAAATTCGCTTTAGCCAGCCGTTCGTCTTTGGCTCGCAAGGCTTTATATTGCGCTATGCCCGAAGCGTTGCGCTCCAGCATTGCCAAAGGCTCGGCTTGCTCATTAAGTCGGTAGGCCAGCGCTAATTGATTGCCTTCGGGACGAACGATGATGAAGCCCCGTTTTTCATTAACCAACTGCCTGATTTTTTCAGGCACCAGAAAGTCAAGTTCGCGCAGCCACCAGCGGAAGAACTTTTTAACGTCCAGATCAATGGTTGAATTCAGGTTCGGCATACTGTCTCACAAGTAACTCATCTGTTTCGTCTGTAAATAAGGAACCATCGACGGCGGCGTTACGCTGCCATTTCAGAACCTGAAACGGCGACGCCCCCGGACTACCCGATTTTTTTATCACCGTATTGATGACGGCCGTTGTGCCATCATCCAACAGCGCTTCGGCAATAACCGTCATCACGCCTTGTTGCGCCGCGCCATTACCGGCAGCGACAGCTGTTGCAGGCGCATTCTCACCCGTTTGTCCGGATACCCTATTAGAATCTACCGGAACTGTCGGCGCCGGTAGGCCGTTTATAGCACTTTCCCGCCTTGCTGCGATATATTCGCTTATCAATTCGGGATCCATTCCCGGCAGTACCTGTAAAACTTCTTGGGATGCCTGGGTCAAATCGACCTGCGGTTGTCCCGAGTAGACGGTGATCCGGTTTTCAAGCCATTTGAAGACCTGATCATTCATACCCAATACCAGCTGTAATTCCTCAATAGACTGGAACGGCTTGTTGCGAGGCCCGTAGCTTAATCCTGCGTCTTTATATTCCTCTTTCTCCGCGCCTTCTATATGCACCAGGTCATCCGCATCACGCCAATCGAGAATCGCATTGACCAACCTGGTTTGCAACTGCTCATCAGCTGGCGCGTGAACCATCAGTCCTTGTAACAGCGTCTGGTCCGCGCTGTTTAAATCCACCTTGCCTGCTTCAGAGAGTAGCCGAACTCTGACCTTCGAATCCGCGTAATCCAGTTGGTAAATGCTGCCATCGGTATGCCAGCGCTGTAGCGGGTCGGGATGCATTAGCATCAGTTCTGCAACGGCAAGCCCTGATTCCGCGATAGCCGCGGCCTGGGCATTATTACTGCTGCCGGTCACAATGCCCGCTTCCCGCCGCATACTCAGCGCAAAACTACCGGCCATAATGGTCAGCAGGCTCAATACCCATAAAACCAGAACCAGGGCGAAACCCTCAGACCGGATCAATTGGGGGCCTCCGCCGGTGCGGCAACATTTGTCGGGTTTTCTCCAAGCGCCGTGCTGCCGGTTCCGCCTGTAACGTTAAGCGCTATAATCATTTCCGGCCAAAAAACGCCATTTGTCGTGTTGATGCTGATTTTGACCAATCGGGGGTGAACGCTTTTTTCCAGCCATTCATCCTGCCAGCTGCTTTTGCCCTCATCATCAGCGCCAAAATAAGCCAGCGTAAAATCGCTGACATGCCTTAACAAGACCTCCTCTTCCCGGTGCCACTCTTCACCTTCGGTTACCGGAAAAAACGGTGTTAGGGAAACCTTGATGACCTGTTCTTTATCTTCTTGCTGCGGCTGTATCGAAAACAGCTGCATGCCTGCTCTACCGACACTTGCAGGAAAAACCGAGACAAACTGCAAGGACTTTTTTTTGCCTTGAAAAGAAAATGTTTTATTCTTGTTATCCGTCGCGGTGCCCGATTCCGCCCGGCCTGCGGCAGACTCGCCATCCCCGGCGGAAAAATCATTCCATACAGGGAGGGCTGAGGATAAATGCCGCTGAAAAAAGTTATAGACTACGGCGACCTCATTGACTTCGGCTATTTTGTTTTCTCCCTGTTCCCAGCTTTGGGCGCAAATTCTCAAGCTGCTGAACAAGAGCACCACCATAATGCTTAATAGTGTCATTGCTATCAGAACTTCAATTAGCGTAAAGCCCGCCGCGGCGCTGAAAGAATGGTGCTTCGCCTTTCGCCCTTCGCCCTTCGACTTGCTGGTACCGTTCATAACACCTTATTCACCAGTTTCAATGTTGTTAACTCAACCTGCCTACCGGCGGCACGGGCATCCTCCCCCCAGCTTACGACAACCTTAATCTTAAAGAGCACTGCCGTTATAGTCGTGACGTCTAAGTTTTCAGCAGTAAATTGGAACGGGCTGACGGACACCCGCCAATGGTATTTTTCATTTTCCAGCCCGGTCGCTTCGCTTGGCTTTAAAGGCGCTTCAATACCTGTTTGGGCCATTAGCGATTCAGCAATTTGGACGGCTGCGGTATATTCCTCGGCAACGCCTGCCGTATTAACACCGGCAGAAAATATCTTCAGCAAAATCCCCAAAGAAAGCGCCAGGATTGAAAACGCAATCAGGATTTCCAGTAAAGAAAAGCCGCGTTGTCTATTCATTTTCAAGCTCAATTTGGCCGGTTAACCAATTTATATCGATTTTCCACGATGTCTGTCCCCGCTCCAGCGTGATTCTTCCTCCGGTAGAGGAACCATCGGCAAAAAAACGGATGTTCGCCGTGCCTTCCCCGGTTAATTCGGTTTGCGCAGTCACCACGGTGACATCAATACCCTTGGGTATTGGATAAAGCTTGTCCCGACCGCTGACCCTGTAACTGTTGTCACCAAGATCAAGGGCAACCGTGGTTTCCTGATGCGTCATTAAAGCCTGGCCTCTGGCATAACGCAGCGCCGATACCATATCCCGTGCCGCCGCCTTGATTTCTGTTGTGTCACTCCCTGATGACAGGTTAAGACCGATCACGGAAAAACCCAAAACAACGACAAAAAGCACTACGGTCAACTCCAGCAAGGTAAAGCCGCGTTGCGGCTTGCCTCCCACGCAGCGCACAGGAACGAGACATCTTCCGCCTTTCGCCTTGCGCCTTTTGCCTTGCGCCTCAAAAATTATTCCCAACTAACAATATCCTGATCTTCGCCTTCGCCGCCTTCTTTGCCATCCGCCCCGTAGGTGAACAAATCGAATTTCCCGTGCTCGCCGGGAGCGACATAATGATATTCCTGCTGCCATGGATCCAGCGGCATTTTGGCTTTGCGCAAATAGGGGCCATTCCAGCGTTTGGCGCTGTCGGGCGATTCAATGAGGGCCTTCAAGCCTTGCTCGGAACTCGGATAATTGCCTAGATCCAGTTTGTACATATCCAGGGCGGCCGCCAGATCTTCAATCTGCACCTTGGCCGCTTTGGTTTTGGATTCGCCCATGTGCTTCATAACCTGCGGCCCGACTATCCCGGCCAGCATCGCAATAATGCCCAGCACCACCAATAATTCAAGCAGGGTAAAACCACGAAGGCGAAGGGCTAGGGGCGAAAGGCGCGAAGAGCCTGTCTTTTTCGCCTTTAGCCTTTCGCCTTGTGCCTCGTGCCTTAATATTTTTTTCATAATGTTTTCCTCTTAAAAAGCCAAATCGTTAACACTCAGGATAGCCAGCAGAATCGATACGATGATGCCTGCAATCATCAATCCCAGTGAAATTATCAACGCCGGTTCCAGCAATGCCAGCATACGCTGTATTGCCACCCTAAGCTGTTTATCGTAAATCGTCGCCACCCGCAGCAGCATTTCTTCGAGACGTCCGGTTTCTTCACCCATTTTTATCATTTGCATGGCCATCTTTGGGAATATGCCTTTCTCCAATAAGGCATCCGACATATTTTTACCCTGTTTCAACTGCTCTTCGGTATCCTGAATGGCCGCCGACAAAACCAGGTTGTCTACCGTTTCGCGAACGATAACCAGAGCCGCCAGTATCGAAACGCCGTTACCCAGTAAAGTGCCCAGCGTGCGGCTGATGTTGGCGGTTTCCTTGTTCAGGATAATCGTCCCGGCCAGCGGCAGCTTCAAAAAACGACCGTCCCAAATCTTCTTTTTTACCGGATCGGCCATCTGAAGGTTCATATAGCCGGTGATTAATATCACACCTAAAACCAGCATCCACCAATAGCTTTGCAGCCATTCGGCCAAGCCCACTACGATCTGGGTCGATACCGGCAGTGCCTTGCCTGCGCTTTCAAACATCTCGGAAAACTGCGGCACTACAAAAGTCAGCATCACAAACAGCGAGGCCAGCGACATGATCAACAAAATGGCCGGGTAGATCAATGCGGTACTGACCGTCTCCTTCAATTCACGGGAGCGCTCCAGATACTCGGACAAGCGGCCCAGTACTTCGCCCAGACTGCCGCCCGCCTCGCCGGCGCGTATCATGTTCAGGTAAAACTTGCTGAAAATGCCGGACTGTTTTTCCAGCGCATCGGCCAAGGTTGCGCCGCCTTTTACTTTCTCCAAAACCCTGCCGATCAACTTGGTCACCCGTTCGTTGTCTTCAGTCAAGTCGATCAATACCAGCAAGGATTTATCCAAAGGCAGACCGGATTCCAGCAAGGTTGCCAATTCGCCGGTGAACAGGGCGATGTCCTTTTGCGATAATTTGGTTTGCTTGATGCCCAGCCTTAAGCCCAGAAACGATTTGGCGCCGGCCGGGACTACGCGAATAGGAATGTAGCCTTCCGCCTGCAAAGTCGCAATCAACTGCTGTTCATCAACCGCGTCCCTGACGCCCTCTTCGGTTTCGCCCAGACTGTTAACCGCTTTATAGGCAAATAACATACGACTACTCAGCAGCAAAAAAATATGACTGCAGGGATGCAGGAGGTAGCGCAACGCAGGAGCGGTTGCCGAGAGCTTCGTCAACTGGGTTCCCAAGCTGGCGCTTGGGAACCCGCGTAACCCCCGTAATCTGTGTTCTATTAAAGTCGATATATCCTAATAGCATTAGGTTTCCGACGTGACCCGTAGCACTTCTTCCAGCGTGGTAATGCCTTGCAGGGCTTTGACCAAGCCGTTTTCGTACATCGTAGTCATGCCTTCCTCAATGGCGAGTCTTTGAATGGCTCCGGCTTCTTCATGCGCCATAATCAATTTGCGGAGCGGATCGGTCATTTGCAGAAACTCGATAATCGCCAGCCGCCCGCGGTAACCTAAACCCCCGCATGACGGGCAACCTACAGGTTTGTATAAAACAATATCGCCTTCTGGCGCAAACCGCCTTAACCTCATGCCGTCGATAATGTCTTGGGATGGCGTATAGCGCTGCTTGCACGCAGGACACAGTTTTCTTACCAGGCGTTGCGCCAATATGCCGTTAACGGTGGAGGTGAGTAGGTATTCTTCCAAGCCCATATCCAGCAAGCGGGTTACACCGCCGGCCGCGTCGTTAGTATGCAGCGTCGATAATACCAAATGTCCGGTCAGCGCCGATTGCACGGCGATTCTTGCGGTTTCCAGATCGCGCATTTCGCCGATCATGATTACGTCGGGATCTTGCCGCACGATAGAACGCAGCGCCGACGCAAAGGTCAGGCCTATTTGCGGTTTTGCCTGAATCTGATTGACCCCGTCCATCTGGTATTCGACCGGATCTTCAACGGTGATGATTTTTCGCTCGGAAGTGTTGAGCTGTTTTAACGCGGCATACATCGTGGTGGATTTTCCGCTACCGGTAGGACCGGTAATCAGGATAATGCCGTGCGGTTGGGACAGTACCTCGATAAACTGCTGTAAATGCTTGCCGGAAAAGCCCAGTGCGGCAAAGTCCAGTACCGTAGTTTCCTTGTCCAGCAAGCGGATCACCACGCTTTCGCCGTACATCGTCGGTATGGTCGAAACCCGCAAATCCAGCTCCTTGCCCAGCATTTGCACTTTGATGCGGCCATCCTGCGGCAGACGGCGCTCGGCGATGTTCAGCTTGGCCATGATCTTGACTCGCGAAATCACCGCTGCGGTGGATTTGACCGAAGGCGCGTCTATTTCCTTTAGTACGCCATCGACACGCAGCCTGACTTTTAGCGATTGCTCAAAGGGTTCGATGTGAATATCCGAGGCCCTGCTTTCAATCGCCCGCTGCATGATCAAATTGACCATTTTGATCACCGGCGCTTCACTGGCCAAGTCTTTTAAATGCTCCAGATCTTCCTCGCCCAGATCATCGACCGCCAGATCGTCAACGAGTTTATCCATTTGAGAACGGCCTTCGCCATACTGCACTTCCAGCGCCGCATCGATTTCCGAAAGCAGGCCGACTTTGGCGATGATGTTTTTTCCGGTCGCCAGCTTTAACGCGTCAATGACAAAGCGGTCTTCGGGGTCCATCAGTGCAACGGTGATGTCGTCATTGTGAGTCAAGCCGATGACATGGTAGTTTTTTAAAAACCGTAACGGCACGGTTTCCGGCAGTTGCATTTCCAGCGGATAGTGATCCGGTGTAACCTTTTCAAAGCGGCCCGATTCAACAAAAGCGTCGGCTACATCAAGCTCCGAACACAGCCCCAGCTTGACCAGCAACTGCGGCACACTTTCCGATACAGATGTCTTCTGTACGCGCTCGACTTTTTTTAATTCTGCGGCAGAAAGCTTCTGTTTATGCTGCAAAACGGTTAACAACGATTCATATGCCATTATCCAAAAAGACCGGTTGGTATTGTAGTTAGTGTCTGTAGGTTAGAGTGTTCGACTTGTTCAATCAATAAGTGCTATCACCTATCGAATGAACCTGCGATTTAGCTCAATGTCTTATATTAACAAAGTCTCAGGTAGTTTTTAATTCCAAGCGATTTTCTTGGGATTAAAATTTCTGCTTTTAAGTTGGGCTGTCTTGTTGTGGGGCTAAAAACCGGTTTTCGCTCATAACGACAATAAAAATTTTGCAGGCTCATTGATGTCCTTAATTATTTATATAGATCGACGATTAAAGCAGGCTTAAGCGCATTGATTGAATCAATGGCGGGCATACTTGAGTGATTTTTAAATTTTAGTGCGTCCTAAAATAAATTCAGATGACTGCCTATAAAACCACGAGGGTGGTTACTCACAACGGCCGTGGCTGATAAACCTAAACGCTAGATGCCGAAAACGCACATCTCCTCAACCAAAAATTCCGCAATTATGCAACAAATCATGGGTTTCGCTCGCGCTCTACCCATCCTACGATGTATAATGCGCGGTTATTTTTCACTGAGTTATAAGGTGTGGTTTATGCAAATTATTCAGGAAGCGCTCACGTTTGATGACGTTTTATTAGTGCCTGCGCACTCGACTGTGCTGCCACGCGACGTAGAAATGAAGACCCAGCTGACGCGGGGCATTACGCTTAATATCCCTCTGGTTGCGGCGGCGATGGATACGGTTACCGAAGCGCGGCTGGCTATTGCGATTGCCCAGGAAGGCGGTATCGGCATTATTCATAAGAATATGACGGCCGAGCAGCAGGCGCGTGAAGTCCGCAGCGTTAAAAAATACGAGAGCGGAGTGATTAAAGATCCGATCACCGTTACGCCGGATGTGAGCATTCGGGACGTGATCACCTTAACCCGATCCAAAAATATTTCCGGCGTACCTGTGGTCAATGGCGATGAGTTGGTCGGTATTGTGACCAGCCGTGACTTGCGCTTTGAGACGCGCTTTGATGAGCCGGTTTCAAAAGTCATGACGCCCAAAGAGCGGTTGATTACGGTGGGTGAAAATGCCGATCGTAAAGAAGTGATTGCCTTGCTACATGAACATCGCATCGAAAAAGTGTTGGTGGTCAATGATGCTTTCCATTTGCGCGGCATGATTACGGTAAAAGATATACAAAAAGCCAAAGATTACCCGTTGGCCTGTAAAGACGAACAGGAACGGTTGCGGGTCGGCGCGGCAATCGGTACCGGGCAAGGCACGGAAGAGCGTGTCGCCGCCCTGGTTGCTGCCGGTGTGGACGTGATTATCGTCGATACCGCTCACGGACATTCGCAAGGCGTATTGGACAGGGTGCGTTGGGTAAAGCAAAACTATCCTGATGTGCAGGTTATCGGCGGCAATATTGCCACGGCGGCGGCAGCGCTGGCCTTGGTTGAGGCAGGCGCGGACGGCGTTAAGGTCGGTATCGGCCCCGGTTCTATCTGTACGACCCGTATTATTGCCGGTGTCGGCGTGCCGCAAATTACCGCAGTCAGCAATGTCGCCGATGCGCTAAAAGGAACCGGCGTGCCGTTGATAGCCGATGGCGGTATCCGCTATTCCGGCGATGTCGCCAAAGCCTTGGCTGCTGGCGCCTATGCGGTGATGTTGGGCGGTTTGTTTGCCGGAACCGAAGAAGCGCCGGGAGAGATCGAGTTGTTTCAGGGACGGTCTTATAAATCCTATCGCGGCATGGGCTCTTTGGGCGCGATGTCGCAACAGCAAGGTTCCAGCGATCGCTATTTTCAGGAAGAAACCGATTCGGCTGAAAAATTGGTGCCGGAAGGTATAGAAGGTCGGGTGCCGTATAAAGGCAGTTTGCTGGCCGTTATTCATCAGTTACTGGGCGGTATTCGTGCCAGCATGGGTTACACGGGCAGCCAAACCATTGCGATGATGCATGAAAAAGCGCAGTTTGTGCGGGTGTCCAGTGCCGGCATGCGCGAAAGCCATGTGCATGACGTGACCATCACTAAAGAAGCGCCTAATTACCGGATGGAGTGAGTTTAGGCGAAAGACGAAAGGCGAAGGGCTAAAGGTTGACCTAATTTTGAAGCTCGGTTTTTTCGCCTTTCGTCCTTTGCCCTTCGCCCTTAACCTTTCGCCTGATCTAAAAGAGTTCTATCGTGAAACAACAATCCCCAAACATCCATACCCACAAAATCCTGATTCTGGATTTCGGCTCGCAATACACTCAACTGATCGCGCGTCGTATTCGTGAAATCGGCGTCTATTGCGAAATTTATTCCTGCGAATGCGACGCTGAACAAGTCAAAAAATTTGCACCCAACGGCATTATTTTATCCGGCGGCCCTGACACGGTAACCAGCGGCGATACGCCCAGAGCGCCGCAAGTCGTTTTCGAATTGGGCGTTCCGGTGCTGGGCATCTGCTACGGTCTGCAAACCATGGCCGAGCAATTGGGTGGCAAGGTTGAAAGTTCCGATCATCGGGAGTTCGGCTATGCGCAAATCAGGGCGCGCGGCCATTCGAAACTGCTGACCGGCATTGAGGATCATTTGTCGTCCGAAGGCTATGGCCTGCTGGACGTCTGGATGAGCCACGGCGATCGAGTGGTTGATTTGCCGAGCGGTTTTAGTCTGATTGCCAGCTCGGACGGCGCGCCGATTGCCGGTATCGCCAATGAAGACAAGGGCTTTTACGGTTTGCAGTTTCATCCCGAAGTCACCCATACCAAACAAGGTGGACGGATATTGTCGCGTTTTGTACTGGAGATTTGCGGTTGTGAAGCGTTGTGGACATCCAGCAATATTATCGAAGACAGTATCGAGGTTGTGCGGAAAACGGTCGGCACCGATCATGTGGTTTTGGGCTTGTCCGGCGGCGTTGATTCGTCGGTTGTTGCCGCACTACTGCATAAGGCCATTGAAGACCAGTTGACCTGCGTTTTTGTCGATACCGGCTTGCTGCGTCTGCACGAAGGCGACCAAGTGATGGCGACTTTTGCCGAGCACATGGGCGTCAAGGTTATCCGGGTGGACGCCGAGCAGCGCTATCTGGACGCCTTGAGCGGCATTACCGACCCGGAACAAAAACGCAAAATCATCGGCAGCCTGTTTATTGATATTTTTGACGAGGAAGCCGCGAAAATAGCCGATGCAAAATGGCTGGCGCAAGGCACGATTTATCCCGATGTGATCGAGTCGGCCGGTTCCAAAAGCGGCAAAGCGCATTTGATCAAGTCGCATCACAATGTCGGCGGTTTGCCGGAAAACATGCTGTTAAAACTGGTTGAGCCGCTGCGCGAGTTGTTCAAGGACGAAGTCAGGAAGCTGGGCGTCGAGCTGGGTTTGCCTGCGGATATGGTTTATCGCCATCCGTTCCCCGGTCCCGGTTTGGGCGTCAGGATTTTGGGCGAAGTGAAAAAGGAATTTGCCGATTTATTGCGCCAGGCCGATGCTATTTTTATCGAAGAGCTGTATCGCCATGACCTTTACGACAAGGTCAGTCAGGCGTTTGCGGTATTTTTGCCGGTCAAGTCGGTCGGCGTGATGGGCGACGGCCGGCGCTATGATTACGTGATCGCTATACGCGCCGTCGAAACTATCGATTTTATGACCGCTCGCTGGGCGCATTTGCCGTATGAGTTTCTGGATTTGATTTCCCGCCGCATTATCAATGAAGTCCCCGGTATTTCCCGTGTTGCTTACGACATCAGCGGCAAGCCCCCCGCAACTATCGAATGGGAATAAGCAGTACCACGGATGAAGCATGGATGCGTCATGCCATCAGGCTGGCGCAACGGGCCGAGCAACAGGGAGAGGTCCCGGTCGGCGCTATCGTAGTCAGGGACAATCGATGTATCGCAGAAGGCTGGAATATTCCGATAACCAGCCATGATCCGACCGCCCACGCCGAAGTGGTTGCAATGCGAGGCGCGGGAGTTCACGTTCAAAATTATCGCTTGAATGATGCGACCTTGTACGTGACGTTGGAGCCTTGCGTGATGTGCATAGGGGCTATGAGTCATGCACGGATCAAGCGGCTGGTGTTCGGCGCGTACGATCCTAAACGGGGCGCGGTGTGCAATGCACTAAGCCTGACCGATGCGCCTTTTTTAAACCACCGGATCAGTTGGGATGGCGGCGTGCTGGAAACGGAATGCTCGGAAATGCTGAGGGATTTTTTTAAAGCCAGGCGGTGATGAATAAAAAAATTCTAAAGCGCCGCCGGATCAATAGTGACCGCTTCATGCTCAGGATCTTCGCTATCGATTTCCATGGCATTTTTCTTGATCTGGTTTTCTTCGGTTAGCCAGACCAGCAAGTCGTAATAACTGCGGATATTTTCCACAAATTCAACCGGTTCCTGGCCTCTGGCGTAGCCGTGCTTGGTCTGTTGGTGCCATTTTTCCTGAGTCAGTAAGGGCAGTCGCTGTTTGACATCCATCCATTTATCGGGGTTGCCGCCTTGCTTTGTTGTCAATGCTCTGGCGTCTTCAAGATGGCCCAGCCCGACATTGTATGAGGCTAAGGCAAACCAGGTGCGATCCGGTTCCGGAATTTGTTCGGGGATAGTCTGGATTCTTTGCTGAAAATAGCGCGCGCCGCCGGCGATGCTTTGCGCCGGGTCGGTGCGATTTTTGATGCCGAGTTCAGCGGCAGTGTCGTTGGTTAACATCATAATACCTTCGACGCCGGTCGGGGAAACGGCTTTATCCAGCCAGCGGGATTCCTGATAGCCGATTGCGGCCAATAAGCGCCAGTCTATGTGGTATTGCGCTGCCGCCGAATTGAAATATTTTTGATACAGTGGAAGTCGGCTTTTTTGTTGCTGGCGAAATTTACAGTTGCCGATATAGCTCAAGCTGCTGGTATGTCCGTAATGTTTTTCAAGGAGCTGGTCGAGCGTCTTGTCCTTTTTTATACGCTCGAAAAAACGCGTCACTTCATCGTATAAGCTGTTGTCGTCCGATGGGCTTAACGCCCAAGCCAGTTGACGGGGTTCGGAAATGTCGAACGCAATGTTAAGCTTGGGGTAAAAGCGGCGGATTAAAACGGTCTGGTTCGAGTCGGCTACGGTGTAATCGATAAGTCCTTCGTTAACCAGGTACAGCAAGCCATCGGTATCCAGCTCATCGTTAACATTCCAGGCCAGGTCAGGCGTATCCCTCTGTAGATAGAGCAGGCTGTCGATGTGGCTGGTGCTTTTGGCGACTTCGATAATGCCATGGGTCAGGCTGCTGACATCATTTGGACGGCGAGTGCCCGACCGGTAAATGAGTTGTTCGGTTATTTCATGGTAGGCGGGAGCAAAGCGCATTTTTTTGTTACGCTGCTCGGTGATGGTCAGGCCTGCGGCGGCGATGTCGGCCTTGCTTTTGGCAATGCGATTCAGAATGTCATCAAAGGTGCCGGGGGTTTCGAACTTTACTTTAACGCCTAACTGCTCGGCGAACAGTATAACCAGATCATACTCCAGCCCGGTAAAGCCTTCGGGGCTTTCATAATAGGTGGTCGGGTCGTTTCTGGTTAATACGTGCAAGATTCCTGCCCGCTTAATCTGCTCCAGCTTATTAAGGGATAGGAATCCGCTATCGCAAGTCGTCAGCGTGAGGGTGAGTATAAAGCCGATAAGCAGTCTTGGCAGACGAATCAAGATTGCCGGTCGCATCGATTTCATACCGATTGCGACACTTCCGCCGTCTACGGCAGTCGTGATTGTTTGTAGGCATTAATCAACGCATTGGTTGAGCAATCGTGGCTGCCGATGATTTTGTCATTTTGAAGTTCCGGCAGGATGATTTTGGCTAAGGTTTTTCCTAATTCCACGCCCATCTGGTCAAACGAGTTGATATTCCAGATGACGCCCTGAACATAAATTTTATGTTCATAAAAGGCAATCAGCGAGCCTAAGGTTTTGGGTGTCAGTTTGCTGAATAAAAACGAATTGGACGGTTTATTGCCGTCAAATATTTTGGAGGCGACCAACACGGCGTCGGCCTGATCTTCGGCTGATAATTCCTGTTTAACTTCTTCGGCTGTCTTGCCTTTCATCAAGGCTTCCGGTTGGGCGAGAAAGTTCGAAATCAAAATATCATGATGCTCGGGCAGCTTGTAGTGACTGTTTGCGGCGGCCAGAAAGTCGCAGGGTATGAGTTTGGTGCCCTGATGGATCAGCTGGAAAAAAGCATGTTGGCCATTGGTGCCGGGTTGTCCCCAGATAATCTGGCCAGTGCTGTAATCTACTTTATCACCGTTAAGATCTATGCTTTTACCATTGCTTTCCATGTCGCCTTGCTGAAAATAATCAGCGAAATAAAGCATGGACTGGTCGTAAGGCAACAGGGCGTGAGATTCGGCGTTATAAAAGTTGTTATACCAAATGCCGAGCAAGCCCATGATGACCGGGATATTTTTTTCAAAAGGCGTGGCGCGAAAATGCTCGTCAACTTCATAAGCGCCTTGTAAAAGCTCTTCGAAATTATCCATGCCGACATATAAAGCGATAGACAGTCCTATGGCCGACCAGAGTGAATAACGTCCTCCGACCCAATGCCTGAACTCGAACATATTATTGGTATCTATGCCGAATTCGGCAACATTCCGGGTGCTTGTGGAAATGGCGACAAAATGCTTGGCAATGGCCTGTTGATCTTGCGCGCTGTCAAGGAACCAGCTTCTTGCCGATTTTGCATTGGTCATGGTTTCTTGCGTGGTAAATGTTTTAGACGCAATAAGAAATAGTGTCGTTTCAGGTGATAAGTGCTTGAGGGTCTCAACAAGATCGGCCTGGTCGATATTGGAAACAAAATGAACTTTTAATGTTTCTGACGCATAGGGCGTAAGCGCAGTAGAAACCATTTTCGGTCCTAAATCAGAACCGCCTATGCCGATGTTAACGATGTCGGTAATCGCCTTGCCGGTATAACCGCGCCATTCGCCTGAGCGCACGCGGGTGCTGAAAGTTCGCATTTTGGCAAGAACGCTGTTGATTTGCGGCATCACATCTTGCCCGTCGACATAAACAGGTTGATTGCTTCTGTTGCGTAAGGCGGTATGCAGGACGGATCTGTGTTCGGTCTTATTTATTTCCGCCCCGGAAAACATGGCCTTGATTTTTGCGTCCAGCCCGGCATGTTTAGCAAGATCAATCAGTAAGGGCAGGGTTTGATCGGTTATTCTGTTTTTGGAGTAATCAAATAAAATGTCGTTGAAATGGAGGGAGAACTTGGCATGGCGGGTATTGTCAGCGTTAAAGCTGTCGCGTAGGAGGATGTTTTTGGTTTCGTTGTGATGTGTTATTAAAGCTGTCCAGGCTGTAGAAGTGGTCAAAGATGACATGCGTAAAGCTCCGTTTGAATAAAGTTAACTTAAGTCTACGAAAAGCAGGGAAGGATAGCAATAGTATAGCGGTGCATTATCTTTTACTTATATACTGGCGCTTGCGGGTTGCTCCTCCATCAATTCCTTTATTTGACCAAATCGATGTGCTAGAGTTAACCGCTGCTATTGCTCAAAAATACAGCAGAAGATGCTTATTTTCGATGGGTTTAAAATTGATAGCATTTACATCTTTCTCATAATAATAATTTTATCAAAACTGGAAGGCATTATGAACAGTACACACATTTTAAAAAAGGGTTTCCTGGTACTTCTGGGATTGTTATTTTCTGCATCGTTATGGGCGCACGGCGGAGCCGCAGGCACCGATACTGACCAATGTAAATTTGAATTGGAGCCTACTCATTGGCTGCATTATACCGCTTATCAACCTAACGCATTTCCCGCGGAAGATTTTTGCGCCAATCTTCCTCGCGCTAATGAAATGACTTTACTTGTATTCGACTATCAAGATATGAAATACAGGGATATGGCGGTTGAGTTTGAGGTGACAAAAGAGCCAGAAGGTACTCGCGTATTCTTCTTGCCGGCGGCAAAACATAAAAAAGGCACTGTTGAATTAAAACTGCCAAATGGTGTGCCTGAGCCAGGTAAATACCTGATTCATATTACTCTGGTTCCTGATGCGGGTAATCGGTTAGATGCGCACATGGGTTTTAGTGCAGGCGGCGGTAAAGCAGTGAGCAAAAACAATCTACTCCTGTATGCATTTTTCGCATTGGCCGGTCTATATGTACTTTATCTGTCACACGCCGGTTTCAAAAGCAAGGTGGATGAAGCGATAGCGAAGCTTAAAAGCTAAGCTGGCACGACTTTTGGGTTGTTGATGCCATTGCGCAGTTACGGATAGCGTTCACCGCAACAGGGCAATGGCATCGCCTACAGGGATGTGGGTAAGATGGAGGAGCGGAAGCTTTGATTTTATTGAATAATAGAGGTAATGAATAATGGTGAAGTTATTATCGGCTGGGGTACTGATTTTTCTTTTTTCTGCGCCGGTATCGGCAGTGGAGTATGAAGATCATGATGGTATGCTCATGGATCACGGTGATGGCCATTTGATGGACATGGCCGGCGGTATGGTCATGGGTCAAAATTCCAGTACATTACCGGGTGGCTGCGACAGTATCGCTGAGACCAAGGAAATTACTGTGCATGCCGGTCATAAATATGCCGAGAAATTTCCCGGCAGGATGTTTGCATTCGATACTCAGGAATTTAATTTTAAGCCATGCACCAAGCTGACTGTTCATTTCATCAATGATGATAATGTCCGTCATCAATGGATGATGCACGGCTTGCCCAAGTATTTATATCCCAAAGGTATGTTCCATTTGGAAATATCAGGGCCTGCAAAAATCTCCGGAACATTGATCCTGCCTCCCGGCGATAAAACCTATCTGGTGCATTGCGACATCGCCCAGCATATGGAAAAAGGTATGAAAGCCCAGTTGAAAGTCGGTAAAGGCGATGGCGATCTGCCCAGTATTCCAGGAGTGACGGCTTATGTGATAGCCGATGATTACAAGGGAAGCCTGTCAACAGTGATGGCCGACGTTTCAGCGGCAGCTGAAGCCGCACCGACTGTTGTCGCCAATAAGCCTGCGCCGGTAATACAGCCGCCAAAAGAAGATTCCGTTATTTCAGGTGTTACTGTGATCGGTCTGGTGATCGGCTTGCTGTTTGCGCCATTTTTGGCGAAAAAATTTAAAGGTATGAGCGTATCAGAGGCGATCGCCACTATTTTTGATTGGGTGAGAGCGGGTATTGAGTTGGTTGTAAAGCTGTTGTCCCGTTTGGTGAAGCTGGTCATTTCCAATAAAAACAAGATATTGCCTGGCAGATGAGTCCAGGCAACATAAAAATCCCTGCGCTTTTTTGAGTGCAGGGATTTTTTTTGAGAGAAAAAAGTGCAAGACATAGGGTTTGAAATAGGCGGGCTGTTTCTCAGCGCATTTATATCGTCAACGATAGCGCCAGGAGGCTCGGAAGCCGTTTTGGCTTATATGGTAGCGGCAGGACATTATCAGGTTGGGCTTTTAGTCATCGTTGCAACAATAGGCAACACGCTGGGCGCCATGACCACATGGGGCTTGGGTGTGCTGGCGGCTAAAAAATTCCCGGTTGCCACGCTTTTATCGGAAAAAAAACAGAAAGCGCTGGATGTCGTCAGAAACAAAGGTATCTGGACGCTGTTTTTTACCTGGTTGCCGGTGGTTGGGGATGCGTTGTGTTTTGCGGGCGGATGGCTAAAACTGCCATTCTTCAAGGCTTGTTTAATCATATTGCTGGGTAAGTTGGGTCGATATGCGGTGATAGCTTGGTTATTTGTCTGAAAGCCTGCCTACTCAATTTAAAACATCACCACGAAGGCACGAAGTTCACCAAGCAAAGCCCTAATTGCTTAGAAGCTAAAAATAGAACGCAGATGACGCAGATAATTATGATGATCGCAGATAAATATCTTACATATCATAATTATCTGCGTTCCATTGTATTCAATGCCCATGAGTTGTTACGAAAAACCAAGGTAAAAACTTCGTGTTCTTCGTGTCTTCGTGGTGAATTAATTAATCCGAGATTGATACGAGGTCGTTGTGTTACGTCATTTTCCACCAGTTAACGTCGCTTACGCCCATAGAAGACGGGACTATTTTATAGCGGCGTTTACTTTTTTTTGTGTGGCGGTCTGCTTAGTGAGCGACGCGAATGCGAGTTTGGAAAAGCAAAATGCCCTCGGCGTTTGCGCCTGGGTGTTTGTGATCGGCTTGTTGCTCGGTGAAAACAGGGAAATCAGAGTGCAGGTTGCCATCGCTGTCATTTTTGCCACTATCGGCGAGCATTTTGCGTCGCCTTTTATGGGCGGATACACGTATCGGTTTGATAATGTGCCCGCTTATGTGCCGCCCGGTCACGGCATGGTTTATTTAACCGCTGTCGCGCTGGGGCGCTCCGGATTATTCCAGCGTTATGCCAGAGAAATCGCTACTTCGGTGGTATTGGTGTGCGGCGCATGGTCAATTTGGGGTATCAGCGGTTATGCCGAACAGGGCGATTCAGTAGGCGCGCTACTGTTTTGTGTTTTTCTGGGTTATCTTTTTAAAGGTCGCTCGCCAATGGTTTATCTGGCGGCCTTTTTTATTACCACATGGCTGGAGTTAATTGGCACTGCCGTCGGGACCTGGAAATGGGCGGCAATCGATCCGGTTTTGAGCTTGCCTCAGGGGAATCCTCCTAGCGGAGTTGCTGCCTGGTATTGTCTGGTCGATGCGGTAGCCATGGGTGGGGCCGCGCCGGTATTAAGAAGCGCGAAGAATGCTCGCGACTGGATAAAATCCGGCAAATTGCGGAAAAATGCATATCAAGGCGCGGAGAATGAATAAGGTGCTTAGATGGAATCGCGTCGATCGGATTTGCTAGTTAAGTAAAACGCCTCTGTGATAAACAGGGGTAATCGGTAATCAAAAAAGGGTGAATGTTATGGAACGTCGTGATTTTATTAGATTAAGTGTCGCGGGTGTGGGCGCCGGTATAATCGTGCCAACAATTGCGCTGGCTGACAGTGGCAAACAGGCAGCTACAGGAAACATCTATTACACAAAAGAGGCGCCCGGTCGCTGGAGCGATAAGGTTGCAACGCACTTGCCCAACATTGAAATAGAAAAAACGGGAGGAAATGTCGCTGTAAAAATCGTAACGGCGCATGAAATGAAAGGTTACGAGCACTATATTGTTAAACATGTTTTGCTGGATCAAAACTATAAGTTTATAGATGAATACCTCTTTAATCCTACTAAGGATACGGCAGCAATATCAACCTTTACACTGCATGACTACAGTGGACCGATTTACGCATTGAGTATGTGCAATAAGCATGACCTTTGGTTAAACGGCGCAGAAGTGTAAGGATGCACTTTAGATTATTATTTTGGCGTTGATTTTATTGCAAGCAGCTCATTGAGTCGCGTCATATTCAATGATCTGCTAGTAGTCGCCGGAACATAATTCAATCAATGAAAAGCTACCCCTCTTTACAACCAAAGCCAACAAAAATCCTGGTAATCGCAATGCGGTACCTAGGCGATGTGCTGCTGACAACACCCTTATTGCATTCGTTGCGGCAGGCGTATCCAGATGCTCAGCTTGATGTCTTGGTGTTTCGCAATACCGCCTCCATGCTCGAAGGCAATCCTGATATAAGTCATATCATTACTACGCCTAACCGCCCTAAGCTCCATGATTATTGGCTGTTATTACGGCAGTTATTCAGGCGGTATGATCTTGCCATTGCTACGCAGGCCGGGGATCGCCCTTTTTTATATACATTACTTGCAGCGCCATTACGGGTTGCCGTTGTGCCGCCGAAAAACACCACGGGCTGGTGGAAGCGTTTTTTTGTTCAACGCTGGACAGAATTTGACGACGACAATACGCATACGGTTCTGCAACACTTGAAATTGCTGGAGTTGATCAATGTTCCGAAGTGTTTTTCACTGGTTCCTCCGCAAATTAATGAGGCCAGCCAGTTCGTGCGGCAATTTCCTTTTTTAGCTGATAATGTCGGTTATGCCGTTTTGCACCCGCATCCACAGTGGACATACAAGCAATGGACTGTAGAAGGCTGGATAGAGATTGGTCTTTATCTTAAAAAACTGGGATTAAGACTGGTTCTTTCGGGAGGACCGGCCCGAGAGGAAGTTGATTATGTCGCCAATATTCAGCGTCAACTTCCCGAGGATACGATCAATCTGGCGGGCCAGGTTTCATTGGCTCAGTTGGCAACTATTATTGCCCAGGCGAAATTATATATCGGCCCGGATACCGGTATTACTCACTTGGCGGCTGCAACCGGAATTCCGGTGATTGCGCTTTATGGGCCGACCAATCCGGTAAAGTGGGCGCCTTGGCCTGCCGGGTATAACCAAAACATAAATCCTTTTCATAAAACAGGCAGCCTGCAGCTTAACAATATCAGCTTGATTCAAGGTAAAGGAGACTGCGTCCCCTGTCATTTGGAAGGCTGTGATAAACATCGGCAAAGCCGAAGCCTGTGTCTTGATACGCTTAGCCCTGAACGGGTCAAAGACGCTATTCGGCGGGCGCTTGGAAAAGAGTAATCCTGCCGATTGAATAACGATAAATGATGATTTGTCCGTAATTGATTTCGCTTTACTTGCGGTTTTTGGTAAAGTTTCCCGATATAGCCCCCAAGTTTTTCAAGGTAACAGTCGGAATGCATTTAGCAACAAAACAACTGGATGGTCTTTACGTAATAAACGTAAAAGCATTCCATGAGCGTCGCGCGTTTATGGAGGCGCAGCTTTTAAGGAAAGATATGACGGCCGAGTTTGTTCTTGACGGCGACGCCGACGAGCTGACAGCCGAGATTATTAATAAGTATTTTATTGGCGACAACTTGTCGCCCAACCAAATGTCATGCGCTCTAAAACACATCATGACCCTGGAAAGCATTGTTGCAAACAAACAGCAACAGGCATTGGTTCTGGAAGATGATGCCATTTTTTCCCCAAGGTTTAACGAAGGCCTGCATTATGCGTTGGAAGAAAGCCCTCGCTTTGACGGGCCGAAAGTCATTTTTATTGGTTGCGGCGGCAACTTTTATACGCCGAAAAGCCTTAGAAAACCCGGTCAGCATTTGTACGTGGGTTCTCGCGGTCGATTTACCGATTCCTATATTATTGATTGCAACACGGCACAAAAACGGCTGGACTGGATTAGCCGCAACAAGGTTTCATTGCCGATAGACAATCAGTTTGAAAAAATCGATCGGGAACTGGGAATCAGTATGCTGTGGCTCGAAGAACCCGTGGTGGAGCAAGGCAGTAAGGCCGGCTTGTTTATGAGCGCTGTCGAAAAAGCCCCGCCTGTCTGGCTGCAGCGTCTTTTGTTCAATTGGGAAAAGCTTAAGCGAAAACACATTTATCAATTATGGCGCTAACAACTTATTCTTCTATCGATACGCCATGCTTAGTGTAGTCATCATTACAAAAAACGAAGCCGGGCATATCGCTCGTTGTCTGGAGTCAATTTCATGGGCCGACGAGATTGTCGTTCTGGATTCAGGCAGCGAGGATGATACGGTCGCGATCTGTCGTCAATACACCGATAAGGTTTATCAAACAGACTGGCCCGGCTTCGGTATTCAGAAACAACGCGCTGTCGATAAAGCCAGCGGCGACTGGATTTTATCGGTAGATGCCGACGAAGTTGTAACGCCGGAATTAAGGTCTGAAATCGAAACAGCGCTCCGGCAGGAAGGTTATAACGGCTATGAGATCCCGCGTCTTTCCAGCTATTGCGGCAGGCAAATGCGCCATGGCGGCTGGTGGCCGGATCATGTGCTTAGGCTATTTCGTCGTGATTGCGGTCAATTTACTGATTCAGTCGTTCATGAACGTATTATTGTTCAGGGGCAAATCGGGCAGTTAACCACTCCGTTGCTGCACGATGCTTTTATAAACCTGGATGAGGTTTTGCATAAAGTAAATTGCTATTCGACCTTGGGTGCTGAGTTGCTTTATCAACGGGGCGTTCGCTCATCTTTGAGCAAGGCCATCTTAAAAGCGTTTTGGACATTCGTACGCACCTATTGGCTTAAAGCCGCTATTCTGGACGGGCGGGAAGGGCTGATGCTGTCGATTTCCAATGCGGAAGGCGCTTATTATAAGTATCTTAAACTGCTGGAATTGCAAAACCGGCAGTCCCGTTAACAATGAATTTAATCTCCGTTATCGTAACCACCTATAACTGGCCGGCCGCATTAGAACTCTGTCTGGACAGCTTGTTTGCCCAGCGCGATCCGGCGTTTGAAATCATCATCGCTGATGATGGCTCTACACCGGTCAATCAGGCGCAGACCCAGGCTTATTGCGCTAAAAGCCCGGTACACATTCAATATGTGCATCATGATGATCACGGATTCAGGGCGGGAACCATCAGGAATAAGGCGGTTGCGAGCAGTCAGGGTGAATATTTGCTGTTTATCGATGGCGACTGCGTTCTTGGGCCTGATTTTATCGGACGGCACCGGCAGCTGGCGGAGTCCGGGTATTTCGTGCCGGGAAACAGGGTGTTGCTAAGCGAGTCGTTTACTCGGGAAGTTATTGAAAAACATATTCCATTGCACCAAAAACCGCTGAGTTATTTCATTTCCCTTTGGCTACAAAAAAAGATCAACCGGATTTCCGCCTTTATTCGGCTGCCCCTAGGTTTTTTAAGAAAATCGCAACCTGATAAGTGGCAAAAAGCCATGACCTGCAATTTGGCGCTCTGGAAAAGCGACTTTTTACGGACCAATGGTTTTGATGAGCTTTTTGAAGGCTGGGGTTTTGAGGATTCCGACCTGGTTATTCGCTTGATACACGCTGGCATTAAGCGCAAGGAAGGGCGATTTGCGGTGCCTGTGCTACATTTATGGCACCCTCATAATGACAAAAGCAAACAAGACCTTAATTACCAACGATTGTTGGACCGCCTGAAGCAGTGGGATTTTATTATCGCAACAAAAGGCGTCTCCCAGTATCTTTTGAGCAGCTCCTCGACTCAGCGCAAGATTAAATAGCTTTACCCGTTAATGAAATTTTCAAAAATATGAACAAAACACCCAAAGCAAGCACTCAAATATATAAGCGGCTATTGACCTATGTAAAGCCGCATCGTGGTCTTTTTGCAATCAGTATTGTTGGCTTCCTGATGTATTCAGGCACCCAGACCCTATTTGCGGCATTAATCAAGCATATTATCGATACCTTGCAAACCGAGAGCCGGGAGGGAATGTATTATTTGCCGTTATTGTTTAGCGGTTTAATTGTAGTGCATGGGATTGGCGCTTATTTGGGCAACTATTTTCTGGCTAAAGTGTCCACCAATGTCGTACATGCCTTGCGCTGTGAAATTTTTAATCAGTATACGCGACTGCCGACAGCCTACTTTGACGCGAATAACAGCGGATACATGATTTCAAGGATAACCAATAATGTCGGGCAGGTTACCCAGGCCACCACGGACGCAGTGCGTACCTTTGTACGCGAAGGCTTTACTGCGATAGGCTTGTTAATCTATTTGTTTTATTCAAACTGGATGTTGTCGCTGGTTTTTATCGCTATAGCGCCGATTATTGTGGTGTTGGTGAGCTATGTGAGTAAGCGTCTCCGTGGAATCAGTAAAAAAATACAAGAATCGATTGGCGATATGACGCATATCACGTCGGAATTGGTGGGCGGACACCGGGTAGTGCGCAGTTACGGCGGCGAAGAATACGAGCGTCGGCGCTTTCTGGAAAGCAGTTTATACAACCGGAGGCAATCGCTAAAGCTGTCGACGACGATGGCGATACACAATCCGATCATGCAGTTTATTATCGCCATCGCCTTGTCATTCCTGATGTATATGGCCTTGTTTTTCATGAAGCAAGCCAGTGTCGGCGAGTTTGTCGGCTACCTGACGGCGGCATTTTTATTGCCGAGACCTATCAGGCAGTTGAGTGATGCAAATGGCGATATTCAAAAAGGCATCGCGGCTGCCGAATCGTTATTCGAAATTCTGGATGAGCCGGGCGAGTTGGATGAAGGCACGTATCAAGCCGAAAGATGCAAAGGTGCCCTGGAATTCAAAAATCTGACGTTCCAATATGCGGGCGCAAATGAGCCTGCGCTGATCGACATCAATTTCAAGGCCGAGCCGGGACAAACTATTGCGTTGGTAGGGGCTTCCGGCGGCGGTAAAAGTACGCTCGCCAATTTGGTTTCGCGTTTTTATCCGCATGATACCGGTGAAATATTGCTGGACGATGTGGAAATTAACGCTTATGAGCTGGCAAATTTGAGGAAACAGTTGGCGCTGGTCAACCAGCAAGTCACCTTATTCAATGACACGATAGCCAACAATATCGCCTACGGGTCGCTTGCGACCGCGACCCGAAGCGAAATAACCCAGGCAGCAACGGACGCCTATGCGATGGAATTTATCGCCAAGTATGAGCAGGGGCTGGATACCGAAATAGGCGAGAATGGCGTCAAACTATCCGGCGGACAACGGCAAAGGTTAGCGTTGGCCAGGGCATTGCTGAAAGACGCCCCGATATTGATACTGGATGAGGCAACATCGGCGCTCGATACCGAATCGGAGCGGTTTATACAGGCGGCGCTGCAAAAAGTAATGAGCAATAGGACGACGCTGGTTATTGCCCATCGGCTGTCGACTATTGAAAATGCAGATATAATTTTGGTTATGGACCATGGGCGCATCGTGGAAAGAGGCTCTCATCAGGAGCTGATTGCAAAAAATGGAGCCTATGCGCGTTTGCATTCCATGCAATTTAAGGAACATCGCAAGGGCGATCAACCGATCGCCGCTACTGAAGCATTAAATTCAGACATTGCCTAGGGGGCATTATTTTGAAGACATTTATTTCCGAGCTTGAAGAGCATAAGGCCATGATGGAGCGCTTGGCTGATTGTTCCGGAGCTATTGAGGCGGCCGGAGCGTTGCTGATTGAAACATTAAGGCAGGGCGGGAAAATATTGTTGTGCGGCAATGGCGGCAGTGCGGCCGATTGTCAGCATATCGCTGCGGAGTTGGTGGTGAGATATGAAAAAAACCGGAAGGCTCTGGCTGCCATTGCGTTGACCACGGACAGCTCGATTTTAACGGCGCACAGCAATGATCTAGGATTTGATACGGTCTATTCCCGGCAGATTGAGGCCATTGCCAATGAAAAAGATTGCTTGATTGCCATTTCCACATCAGGAACCAGCAAAAATATATTAAACGCGGTGGACGCTGCAAGGTTGAAAGGTATGGCTGTTATCGGGTTAACCGGGCGTGAAGGCGGTGAGCTATGCGGGCAGGTTACGCATTCGGTGATCGTTCCCTCGGATGTGACCGCAAGAATTCAGGAGGCGCATATATTGATAGGCCATTGGTGGTGTGGCGCGATTGAGGGGGCTTATTGATGTTGGCAGCCGCACCTGAGTTTGGGCAAGCTCGAATCATAGTCATTGGCGATGTGATGCTGGATCGATACTGGTCCGGGCAGGCCGCGCGCATTTCGCCGGAAGCGCCGGTGCCGGTGGTCAGGGTTAAAACTATTGAAGATCGCGTCGGCGGCGCGGGCAATGTCGCGCTCAATATTGCCAAATTAGGCGGCAAGGTGACTCTGCTGGCCGTTGTCGGCGATGATGCCGAAGGCGAGATACTGAGGCGGCTGCTGGAAGCGGAAGGCGTGTCTTGCGATTTTGTCGTCGAGCAGGAAATTCGCAGCATCTGCAAGCTACGGGTTATGGCGCAGCATCAGCAGCTCATTCGGATTGATTTTGAAGAGACGTCTCTTAAGTTTGATTCGGATGCGTTGTTGGCAAGGCTGGTTGAACATCTGCCTGAAAATAATACGGTTGTTTTTTCGGATTATGGCAAAGGCACATTGGCGGATGTTTCAACGTATATCATTAAGGCCAAGCAAGCCGGCGTTAAGGTCTTGGTGGATCCGAAAGGGGTGGATTATCAGCGATATGCGCAAGCAGACCTGATAACACCGAATCTGTCTGAATTGCAGGCGGTGGTCGGTATTCCTGAAAGTGAAGATAATTTAATTGAAAAAGGGCGAGGACTGTTAAAGCGGTATCAAATCCCGACACTTTTGCTGACTCGCGGCGAGGCGGGCATGACCTTGATACAAGATGATCAAGTGCATTCATTACCGGCTCAGGCCAAGGATGTTTTTGACGTGACCGGTGCCGGAGATACGGTTATCGCGGTGATGGCTCTGGGTGTGGCGCTGGATATGGCGTTGTATGATGTGATGTACCTAGCTAACCTGGCGGGAGGCATTGTGGTCGGAAAGCTGGGTACATCAACCGTATCAATGCAGGAGTTAACGCGGGCCATGCACGGCGATAGGGATTCCCAATACGGCATCGTTTCGGAAGACGAATTGGCGCAAATAATGACTGGTGCCAAAGCCCATGATGAACGCATCATCATGACCAATGGTTGTTTCGATTTATTACACGCCGGACATGTGACTTATTTGCAGCAGGCAAAGGCCTTGGGCGATCGGTTGGTTGTGGCGGTAAATTCCGACGCGTCGGTCAGACAGCTTAAGGGGGAGTCTCGGCCTATTAATGGCTTGCAGGAACGGATGACGGTTCTGGCGGCGTTAGCCTGCGTGGACTGGGTGGTTTCATTCGAAGAGGAAACGCCTGAAAGATTGTATTGCAGGCTGTTGCCGGACGTCATCGTCAAGGGTGGCGATTACAGCTCGGAGCAAGTCGCCGGTGGCGATTGCGTGATTAAGGCTGGTGGAGAGGTAAAAATTTTGCAGTTTGTTGACGGGCAATCTACAACTGCGATGATTAAAAAAGCGAGGGGATTGGAATGATTGTTGTTACGGGTGGGGCTGGTTTTATTGGAAGTAATCTTATTCGAGCATTAAACCAGCGAGGCGAGCGAAATATATTACTGGTCGATCATTTGGTTAATGGGCGAAAAATGCATAATATAGCCGATCTTGATGTCGCCGATTACATGGACAAGGAGGAGTTTATCGAGAAAATTGGCGTGGCTCATTTTTTTGATGGGGTGAGGGCAGTTTTTCATCAGGGAGCCTGTTCTGCGACGACGGAGTGGGATGGAAAGTATGTGATGACGAATAATTATGATTATTCCAAGCGTCTATTGCATTGGTGCATCGCGAAGAATGTCGCATTTATGTACGCATCCTCCGCTTCGGTTTATGGGACTGGCGAGCATGGATTTCGGGTTGATCGTAGCTGCGAGCATCCTATCAATATGTATGCATATTCAAAATTTCAATTCGATCAATATGTCCGTCCCTTATTAACTAAAACAAAAAGCCCGATTGTCGGTTTTCGCTATTTTAATGTTTACGGGCCAAGAGAGCAGCATAAGGGCTCTATGAGTAGCACTGCATTTCATTTTAATCGGCAGGTTATTGAGCAAAAAAGAGCAAAGTTGTTTGAGGGTTGCGATGGCATGGCTAATGGCGAACAAAAGCGGGACTTTGTTCATGTTGATGATGTTGTCGATGTAAACTTGTGGTTTTTGGATCATCCGGAGCAACGCGGTATTTATAACGTAGGAACGGGGCGAGCGGAAACTTTTAATGCAGTTGCTCAGGCGGTGACTGATTGGCATAAAGAAGGGGAGATTGAGTATATCCCGTTTCCCGAGCATTTAAAGGGCGCGTATCAGAGCTATACCCAAGCGGATATTTCCGGGCTAAGAGAGGCTGGGTATACGAAGGACTTTTTGACTGTTAAGCAAGGCGTCGCAAGATATTTGGATTGGTTGAATGCATAAAGAGCGTTTATAAGAAAATAACTTCTTGACGCAGGCTGAAAAGGCTGTAGAATGCGCAGTTCTTTCAGGGCAGGCGCCTTGGCAGAGACAGCAACAAGAAATAAAGTTGGCAAGGATGTTGACAAGCGGACTGAGTA